>OCVR010001669.1_pt1 | contig 17595 bp, 20 predicted proteins | sample 1539091 | NCBI WGS metagenome assembly OCVR01 (sample SAMEA3355530, study PRJEB22509) | marine metagenome | biome: marine; feature: coastal ocean; material: water | place: USA | collected 2010-08-07 | depth 16 m | reverse complement strand
TCCTCTTTTTCATTTTTAAAATATATTAGAAGATTTTTTATAACTAAGATGCGTTAATTTTAATTTTTAAAATAAATAGAATGAAAGCTGTAATTAGTAGTGTTTACCCATATTTATTTTTATTTTTTTGTTTTATTTTACCTCTAGACAAATATGCGACTGCAGCGCCTAATCTAATTTTAATAGCACTAATAGTTTTATTTCCGTTCGTAATAAAAAGAAGACACCTACTGAAATTAAAATCGATCCCTTTTATTATTTTAGGGTCACTTATTTTAATGGTATTATTCAATAGTATTATTTTTAATGAATTTCAAGAAGATATACCTATTATCAGAAAGGTTTTGTCTTCATTTCTAATAATAGTTTTATTTCTTCCTTTAGAAAACACAAAAAAAATCTTGAAAGCAATAATCATATCTGTGCTATTTTGTATGGTGACTTCTTTAATTAATATTTATGGTTTTTATATTTCAGAAGGTGCTTTTAACTTTGCGTCAGGAGCACATATTGATGATGTTTTGGTCGTAGATAGGTTGTATTTAGGATTTTTGTGTTTGATGAGTATAGTAGCTTCTGTAGGTTTAATAGGTAAAAATTATAAAGATATTAATAAATGGTATTTAGCAAATATCGTTATATGTATTTTATTTGTGTTATTAATTTCATCAAGAATCGTAATCGTTATATTAATTTCTTTATTTTTCTTAAAAATATTTTACTCTAGCAATAAGAAAAAATATTTATTTTTATTTTTCGGTGTTCTAATAACATTTTCTTCTGCATTATTTTTAAATAAAAATTTATCCGAAAGGTTTTTTTATACCCAGAGCAGTGGAAGCAACAAAAGTTATATTGAACTTTTTAAGGCATGGGAACCTAGAGTTGTTATCTGGGAATGTAATTATAATATTTTTCACAATGAAAATTCTATTATTACAGGATTAGGGTTTTATAATACAAAAGACTTGTTATTAGAATGCTACGATAAACAAATAGAAGATCCAGAAAAAAGAAATTATTTTATTAATTCGAATTTTAATCCTCACAATCAATTTTTTGATTTTTTTCTTAGTAGCGGGCTTATACCGGGATTTTTGTTTGTGTCATTATTATTTTATTTACTTTCTAACTATAGGCATTCATTTTTTAAACTTTCATTAGGGGTGTCAATTTTTATTTTTGCATTTATAGAGTGCTTTTTTCAAAGGCAATTAGGCGCCTCAATTTTTGCTTTAATTTTTATTTTAATTGTATTTCAAATTAGTCCTAACGATCAATCAGAAGTTAAAATTCATGAAAAAAATTAAAATAATTCATATTCTAAACTCTGTTGGTGGAGTAGACGTTTCTTTAAGATTAATTTTAGAAAATTGTAACCCAGAAGAATTTGAAAATATAATTATACATGGCAAACATGACACCAAGAGCGTATATATAAATAAAAACGGTAAGCCATTAAAAGAATATAAATTGCCAATACAAAGAGAAATATCAATATTTAGGGACTTAAAAGCAATTTATAATACCATAAAAATATTAAAAATTGAAAAACCAAATATAATTCATGCTCATAGTGCTAAAGGAGGTGTTATTGCAAGAACTGCCTCACTATTTTATAAAATAAAGGTGTTACACACACCTCAAGCTTATTCATATTTAAGCAGTCCAAAAGGATTGAAAAGAATTGTTTTTTTAGGAATAGAAAAAGCTTTAAAGAATTTCAATTCTATTCTTGTTGCGTCTTCACCTTCAGAATTAAATAGAGGCTTATTTGAAGTTGGTTATAAAAAACAAAATACTGAGTTATTTAACAATAGTATTAACCCAATAATTATAAATTCAGATGATAAAATTTCAAGTCAAATCCCTAAAAAGTATATTTGTAGTGTAGGAAGACCTTCGTTTCAAAAAAATATTGAAATGATGATTAAAGTAATCAAAGAATTAAAAAAAATGATTCCTGAAATTCATCTTGTGTTATTAGGAGTCGGTGAGTATAGTCCTAATAAAAACAAAGTAGAAGAATTAATTATAGAATACAAGCTAAAAGATAACGTTACCTTAATACCCTGGATTGCTCGAGAAAAAATTTTCCAAATTATATCAAAAAGCGAATTATATATCTCTACAGCTAGGTATGAAGGTCTGCCTTATTCAATTATTGAAGCTTTGGCTTTAAGAAAAGCGTGTATAGTTACAAATTGTGATGGAAATAGAGACCTAGTAAAAAATGAGATAAATGGATATGTTGTTGAAGAAAATGAGATTAAGAGCATGGCAAATCGTATTTTTGAACTTTATAATGATAACATAAAAAGAAAAAAGTTCGAATTAAATTCGTTTGAGTCCTTTAATTTAAATTATAATATCGAAAAAAACATAGTTAATATCGAAACAATTTATAAAAAATATAGTAATTAAAAAATCATTAATTTGAAAATAGCAGTAATTGGAACAGGGTATGTAGGATTAGTTACAGGAACTTGTTTAGCAGAAACCGGGAATGAAGTAATTTGTGTTGATATAGATAAAAATAAGGTAGAAAAAATGAGAAGTGGCGTAGTTCCAATTTACGAACCCTACTTAGATATTTTATTTGAAAGAAATATTAAAGCTGGAAGACTAAACTTTACAACTTCTCTTGAGGAGGGACTAAGTTTTGGAGAAATTATTTTTTTAGCGCTCCCTACTCCTGAAGATGAAGACGGATCTGCCGACTTATCATATGTACTAGGAGTTGCAGATGAAATTGGAAAAAAAATAACTGATTATAAAGTTATTGTTGATAAGAGTACAGTTCCTGTCGGAACCGCAGAAAAAGTAAAGCACTCCATTGCAAAAAACGCATCATGTGATTTTGATGTAGTTTCAAATCCTGAATTTTTAAGAGAAGGCTATGCTGTAGATGATTTTTTAAAGCCTGAAAGAATCGTAATAGGTTCTAGTAGTGAAAAAGCAATAAAACTTATGCAGAGGCTTTATAAGCCATTTGTTCGTTCAGGTAATCCAATAATTATTATGGATGAAAAATCTGCAGAGCTAACAAAATATGCAGCAAATGCATTTTTAGCTACCAAAATAACTTTTATGAATGAAATTGCTAATTACTGTGAAAAAGTAGGGGCAGATGTTGATAAAGTAAGAATTGGTATGGGTACTGATTCTAGAATTGGAAAAAGATTCTTATTTCCTGGTATAGGGTATGGAGGTTCTTGTTTCCCAAAAGATGTAAAAGCACTTCAAAAAGCAGGAAGAGACGAATCTTATGACTTTAAAATATTAGATTCAGTGATAGAAGTTAATGAAAAGCAAAAAACAATATTATTCCCAAAAATTCAAGACTTTTTTAATGGTGATTTATCTAATAAAAAGTTAGCAGTTTGGGGTCTTGCTTTTAAACCAGAAACAGACGATGTTAGAGAAGCACCTGCTATTTATTTAATAGAAAAATTACTAAATAAGGGAGCTTCACTATCAGTTTATGATCCTGAAGCCATGCCGAATATAAAAAAACAATTTGGAGAAACACTCAACTACTGTAACTCTATGTATGAAGCATTAGAAAATGCAGATGCTTTAATAATTTGTACGGAATGGAGTATTTTTAGAACTCCAGATTTTAATAAAGTAAAGCAATTATTAAAACAGAGTATTATTTTTGATGGAAGAAATTTATACGATGTAGAAGAAATTAAAAAAGAAGGATTTATATATAGTTCAATAGGTAGATAATTTAAAATTATGAATAAAAGAGTTTTAATAACGGGTGCAGCAGGATTTTTAGGATCTCATTTATGTGATAAATTTATTAACGAAGGAGATTTTGTAATCGCAATGGATAACTTAATTACAGGCGATTTAAAAAATATAGCGCACCTATTTAAGCATTCAAATTTTGAGTTTTATCACCATGATGTTTCTAAATTTGTACATGTTGCTGGAGATTTAGATTATATTTTACACTTTGCATCACCAGCAAGCCCAATAGATTATTTAAAAATACCAATACAAACTCTAAAAGTAGGATCTTTAGGAACACATAACTTATTAGGATTGGCAAAAGAAAAAAATGCTAGAATAATGATTGCTTCTACCTCTGAAATTTATGGGGATCCATTAGTTCATCCTCAAACAGAAGAATATTACGGGAATGTAAATACTATTGGTCCACGAGGAGTGTATGATGAAGCAAAACGTTTCCAAGAATCTATTACGATGGCATACCATCGTTTTCATGGCATAGAAACACGAATCGCAAGGATTTTTAACACCTATGGCCCAAGAATGAGACTTAATGACGGAAGAGTAATTCCAGCATTTATGGGGCAAGCACTAAGGGGTGAAGATTTAACAGTTTTTGGAGATGGTTCTCAAACCAGGTCATTTTGTTATGTTGATGATGAAATTGACGGATTATTTAAGTTATTGATAAGTGATTATGCCTATCCAATTAATATTGGGAATCCTAACGAAATAACAATTCTACAATTTGCTGAAGAAATCATTAAATTAACCGGAACAAATCAAAAAATAATATACAAACCTTTACCCACTGACGATCCTTTGCAAAGACAACCTGATATTACAAAAGCTAAAGAGATTTTAAATTGGGAACCAAAAATATCCAGAAGTGAAGGTATGAAAAGAACATTTGAATACTTTAAAAATTTAACATCAGAAGAATTATTGAAAAGTGAACATAAAGATTTTTCAAACCATATTAGAAACTAATAAATGATTTTTAAAAGAGGAAGATATTCTGGGTTTTTAAGACCAATTTCTTATTTAATAGATTTATTAATAATAGGATTTTTCGCAAATAATATAATTCTTGAAAAATCAGATTTATTAAACTTCACATTATTTATCTCCTTTTCTTGGATAATTTCAACATTATTTTCAAGCTTTTATGAAATTTTTAGATATACAAGTCTTACGCGAATATTTTCATTAATTGGGAAACAATCAATAATATTTACTTTATTGGTTTTTGCTTTTTTTGGATTCTTCAACGATTTAGATACCGAACCTTTGAGGGTTATAAAATATGTTCTGATTGTAATGTTATCAATTACAATTATAAAATTTACAATTTTCTTTTTACTAAAAAAATATAGAAAAGTTTTTAAAGGTAATTTAAGAAAGGTTGTTATCGTTGGATTAAATAAAAAAACAGATCAATTAAGAAAGTACTTTAATGATAATCCTGATTATGGGTATCAACTTATAAAAACATTTGATTTAAGCAAAAAAGATAAAATTGGTATTAATGATGTCATTTCTTTTATTTCTGAAAATGAAATTGATGAAATCTACTCCTCTGTAGCAGAGATGAATAATAAGGAGTTACTTAGTTTAATAGATTACGCTGATAATAATCTAAAAATATTAAAATTCTTACCGGATAATAAAGAAATCTACTCCAAGAAGTTAGACTTCACATATTACGGATATCTACCAATTTTATCTTTAAGAAGTATCCCAATTGACGAACCAATTAATTTATTTATAAAAAGAAGTTTTGACATTTTCTTTTCTTTGTTAGTAATTATTGGGATATTATCGTGGTTGACGCCACTTATAGGTTTTCTCATAAAACTTGAATCTAAAGGCCCAGTTTTCTTTAAACAAAAAAGAAACGGTTTGGATTATAAAGAGTTTTACTGTTATAAATTTCGATCTATGAAGCCCAATCCAGAGGCTCATCTCCATCAAATTAGAAAAGGAGATCCAAGAGTTACTAGAATAGGTAAGTTTATTAGAAAAACCAGTATTGACGAATTACCCCAGTTTATTAATGTATTAAAAGGCGATATGTCAGTAGTGGGACCAAGACCTCACATGGTAAGTCATACACATATGTATGCCGAAAAGATTGATAAATTTATGGTTCGTCACTTTATAAAGCCAGGTATTACTGGCTTGGCTCAAGTCAGCGGATTTCGTGGAGAAGTAGAAGATGATGACTTTATTAAAAATAGGGTTAAATATGATATTTATTATCTGGAAAACTGGTCAATTATAATGGATATAAGAATTGTAATTAAAACCGTTTTCGATGCTTTAAGAGGAGATGATAAGGCATATTAAACTTTAATAATCAGTCAAATTATTTTCAATTTAAATAAATTCAATGCACTAAAATTAGGGCATCAATTTTCTATCAATTAATTTTAACCCTTCAATATATTTTTCAAAAATGAATATTTTAATTTTAGGTTCAGGTGGTCGAGAGCATACATTTGCTTATAAAATTGCACAAAGTAAGAGGTGTAAACAACTTTTTGTTGCCCCAGGAAATGCAGGAACATCAGAGATTGCAACAAATATATCAATTTCGGTAAATGATTTTGAAGCCATAAAAAAATGTGTAATTAATAATAATATTAAAATGGTAATTGTAGGTCCTGAAGATCCCCTGGTAAATGGAATTGCAGACTATTTTCTTGAAACAACAGAATTAAAAAACGTATTGCTTATTGGACCTTCAAAAGCGGGTTCTTTATTGGAGGGAAGCAAAGAACGTGCTAAAGAGTTTATGATGGATCATCAAATTCCTACAGCAGCATATCAAAGCTTTACAAAAGAATCTTTAAAAGAAGGTAAATTATTTTTAGATACTTTAAACCCACCATTCGTTTTAAAAGCAGATGGATTGGCTGCTGGTAAAGGAGTTTTAATACTTAATGATATTGATGAAGCCAAGAATGAATTAGAAGAGATGTTGTCTAATTCAAAATTTGGTGTAGCAAGTAAAACCGTTGTAATTGAAGAGTTTTTAGACGGAATAGAATTGAGTGTTTTTGTTTTAACAGATGGTAAAAATTATAAAATATTACCTACTGCTAAAGATTATAAACGAATTGGAGAAGGAGATACCGGTTTGAATACAGGTGGTATGGGAGCTATTTCACCCGTTCCTTTTGCCGATAGTAAATTAATGAAAAAAATAGAAGAAAGAATCGTTATTCCTACGATTAACGGACTTAAAAAAGAAAATATAGATTATAAAGGATTCGTTTTTATTGGTTTAATAAATGTTAATGATGAGCCATTTGTTATTGAATACAATGTACGAATGGGGGATCCCGAAACCGAAGTAGTACTGCCTAGAATTAAAAACGATTTAGTGGATTTATTTGAAGCTACTTTTAATCAAGAGTTAGATAAAACTTCTATAGAAATTGACAAAAGAGCTGCTACTACAGTAATGTTAGTTTCTGGAGGCTATCCAGAAGCATATGAAAAAGGTAAATTAATTTTAGGAATTGAAAATATTCAAGACTCTATCGTCTTTCATGCAGGGACAACAATAAAAAACAATAAAACTGTTACTAATGGAGGACGTGTTATCGCAATAACATCAATGGACCTGGATTACAAAAAAGCGTTAAAAAAAACGTATCAAAATATAGAAAAACTAAATTTCGGTGGAATGAATTACCGCAAAGATATAGGTTATGATTTAACCTAAATATTCATGAGCAGTAATGCTTTTATCATCACTACCTTCTGTTGCATCATATTTTTGAAGTTGTATAACCCAATAAACAATAGCAACTGCACAAATTGTCATAAAAATCCATGTCATAATATTTGCAGCCCACCAGTTTGATAGTTCTAGTGTACGAAGCGCATTAAATGGCGCAAATGCCACATTTTCAAAAAAATCTTGAATTCCTCCAAAAAAACCCGACCAAGTCATATCTTTATGATTTAAGATTGCAAAAATATAAATTAAGAACCATGCTCACAAGTTTTTTTAGTAATTCTAGACCATTCCATTTTATTGTAGTGAGCCTACTTTTGTTTACAGGATGTTTTTTTAATATTATTCACGATTTAAATGAAGCAACTAATTATGATAGCATAGTCAAGTTATTAATTCAAAACACTATGTTTTTATTGTTTTTTTTGCTCTTGAGTTTTATTATTAAAAAAAACCGACTTACCCAATCTAACTCCTATGCGCTTTTTTTATTTTGTTGCTTTATTTTAATGATTCCTTTTTTCTTTAATGATTCCAACCTTGCTTTTTCTTTTTTTTTTTTATTGTTGGCTTTGCGAAGAATCCTCAGTATAAGTTCAAAAAAAAATATTGAGAAAAAAATATTGGATGCTTCTATTTGGATTACGATAGCAGCGCTTTTTTATTTTTGGAGTATTTTATTTTTTATCATTTTATTCATTGCAATTATTCAATTAACATCAACAAACTACAAGCTTGTATTTATACCCTTTGTAGGTTTCACGTCAGTTATCATGCTAACAAGCGTTTATCATACAATGGTCAATAATGATATTTGGAGCTTCCTGGAATATAAAGATCAAATTAGTTTTGACTTCTCTCCATATTATTCATTAAAAATAATAATTCCCTCAATTTTTATTTTGTTGTCAGGAATATTTGCCTTTGTATACAAATCAATAACTATTTCAAAAACTCCTTTAAAAGAAAAATCGACGTATTGGATCCTATTCTTTTTTTTATTGATAGGTATAATTTTAATAGTTTTAAAAAATAATAAGAACGGAAGTGAACTTCTATTTTTATTGGTACCAATTTCAATTTTTACAGCTAATTTTATAGAATCTATAGATAAAAAATGGATATCAGAATTATTTTTATGGTTTGCCTTTATACTTCCATTTGCACTATTTTTTTTATGATATAAATACAGAGGAATTTTTATTAGAAATCATAACTCATTTAATTTAAATAATGAAATATGAAGTTCTTAATAAAGATGAGAACGAACCCATTCAAAGTATTAAACCCGACTCAACTTATTTTTCAATTAAAAATAGAGCGAACTATAATTAGTTAAATATTATTGTAAAATATGATATCTTTACAGCTAACAGATTAAGTTTTTTTTACAATTGATTATTGCAAAAACACATAATTTAAATATATTTAAAAAAACCAATTAAAGAATTAATATATGTTTTCAGAAAAAGCAAACGCTATTTTTAAAGAAGTTATAGATAAATATCATGTTATTGATAAAGTAGATCAGCCTTTTAGTAATCCATACGATTCTAAATCTCATAATTTAGAACATTTACTATACAGAAAATGTTGGATAGATACTGTACAGTGGCATTATGAAGATATTATCCGTGATCCTAATATTGATCCCTTAAGTGCTTTAACTTTAAAACGACAAATTGATGCTTCTAACCAAGATCGCACAGATATGGTAGAGTATATTGATAGTTATTTTTTAGAAAACAATAAAGGGGTTCTAACTAAAGCAAAAGCTACTATTAATACCGAAAGCCCAGCTTGGGGAGTAGATCGTCTTTCTATTTTAGCATTAAAAGTATACCACATGAATGAAGAAGCAACTAGAGAAAACGCATCCGAAGCTCATAGAAATACTTGTCAAGTAAAACTAAACATATTACTAGAACAGCGATTAGATTTAAGCACTGCTATCGATCAATTATTAAGTGATATTGAAAAAGGTGAAAAGTACATGAAAGTATATAAGCAAATGAAAATGTATAACGATGACGAATTGAACCCTGTACTTAGAGGAGAAAAATAAGATTTGACTTACTAAGTTTTATTTCATTCATCCCAAAGGCAAAGAATTTCAATAATTGAAAAAACCTATCAACATACTTGTTATTCGACTTTCAGCAATGGGAGATGTAGCTATGATAGTACCTGTACTTAGCGTTTTATCTGAAACCTATCCTGAGGTTCAATTAACAATTTTATCGAGAGCTTTTTTTAAACCTTTTTTTAACGATTTTTCAAATGTAGTGTTTCTTGAAGCAGATGTAAACCAAAAACACAAAGGTTTTATGGGGGTTTTAAAACTTGCAGAAGAGGCTAATGCAATAGGTATTAATGCTGTGGCAGATTTACATAATGTAATTAGATCTAAAATTATTACTCGCTACTTAAAAATATTTGGGAAAAAGACGGCGACTCTAAATAAAGGTAGAAAAGAAAAAAAATCGTTAACTAGGAAAAAAAACAAATATTTTAAACAATTAAAAACAACCCATCAGCGATATGCAGATGTTTTCGAGACTTTAGGATTTCCTATAGAATTAACAAATTTCACACCATTACCCAAAAAAGAGTATAATAAAAATATATTAAGCCTTGTAGGTAAAAAAAAGAAAAGTATTATTGGTATCGCTCCTTTTGCAGCTTATAAAGGCAAAATGTACCCTTTAGAATTAATAAAAAAGGCAATAGAAGAATTAGATAAACAATATCAAATAGTTTTATTTGGTGGAGGTGATAAAGAAATATCTGAACTAGAAATTTTTGAAAATGAGTTTGCTTTTGTAATTAATACTGCTGGGAAACTTAATTTTACAGAAGAGTTAGTTTTGATATCAAATTTAGATGTAATGATTTCGATGGACAGTGGCAATGGTCACTTAGCTGCTATGTATGGAATCCCTATAATCTCTCTTTGGGGAGTTACTCATCCATATGCTGGATTTGCTCCTTTTGGCCAATCAAGTCATAATAGTTTATTATCAGATACTAATAAATATCCATTATTACCAACTTCAATTTATGGGAATAGTTATCCAGAAGAATATGAAAATATCATGGAAACCATAAAACCTCAAGAAATAGTAAATAAGGTGGAATCAGTTTTAAAATTAAAGAAATAATTAACTTCTAAACATCATCATAATCAATGCCTAAGGTTTCAGTAGTTGGATATGCCTGGCAAGTTAAAATAAATCCATCTGCTACCTCATTTTCTGTCAGTATTTGATTTTGAGTCATGATAACTTTACCTTCTGTGACTCTAGCCACACAAGACGAACAAACCCCTCCTTGACAAGAATAAGGTGCATCAATGTCATTTTTTAAGGCAGCCTCTAATACAGTCTCCTTTTTTGACATCTTTAAAATTTTTATTTCCTCATCAACAAGGATAGTTAGTAAAATGTTTTCTTCTTTAACTTTTGCGCTCATTTCAGTTTTTTTTGTAAAAATACAAAGGATTTATAATTTTAAACCATGCTCCTCTTTTAAAAATTTAAAATGTTCTACAAATTGGTTTCTGTAAATTTTAATTTTTAGACTAATAATCCCATAATTTTTAAAAAGAAACGTATTTTTACAGTTAATTTTGAAGCGCAAGTACTAAATGCGAAGCTTTTAAGTTTCATTATTGTATAATAAAATATAAATATTTTGAAGGGAACAATAAAAATTATAATTTTATTAATGGTCGTATTATTAATGGCCTCTTGTTCACGTAAAAAAAATACGTTTCTAAGTAGAACCAAGCACTCTGTAACTTCGGAGTTTAATATATTGTACAATGGGAATATTGCTTTTGAAACAGGAAAAGAACAATTAGCGAGAACTTATAGAGATAATTTTTGGGAGACACTTCCTGTAGAGCGTATAGAACTAGAAGAAAGCAACGTTTTGCCTGGAGAAAGTGAAAATGAAAATTTCAATATAGCTGAGGAAAAAGCTGTAAAGGCAATCCAAATGCATTCTATTTATTTAGAAGGAAAAGAATACAATCCACAAATTGATGAAGCATATATTCTTTTAGGAAAAGCAAGATATTTCGATGGACGTTTTGTTCAGGCACTTGATGCGTTTAATTTTATATTAAAAACCTACCCAACCAGTAATAATATCAATCAAGCAAAAGTTTGGAGAGCTAAGACCCAAATTCGGTTAGATAATGAAGAAATAGCAATTGAGAATTTGCTTAAAATGAATAAAAATAAAGAGATAATTAAGGAGGACCTTGCAGAGGCTTCCGCTATTTTAGCTCAAGCTTTGATTAATTTAGATTCAATTGAAGTAGCAATACCATACATTAAGTATGCTTCGGAAAACATTAAAGACTATGAACTAAAAGGGCGTTATACATATATAACGGGACAACTTTACGATCAATTAGAAAAAATTGATAGTGCCGATCTGGAGTTTGATAAGGTAATAGCATTAAACAGAAAGTCTCCCCGTGTTTATATGATCAATGCTTATATTGAAAAAGCGAGGAATTTTGATTTTACAACAGAAGACCGTATTGCTTTTTTAGAGCTATTATATGATTTAGAAAAAAATCGCGAAAACAGACCCTATCTTGACAAAATATACAATCAAATAGGAGAATACTACAGAAAAAATGACAGTATTGATTTAGCCGTTGAATATTATAATAAATCAATTCAGGCCTATAAACAAGATCGTACAATGCAATCTGTAAACTACCAAACGTTGGCAGAGATTTATTTTGATGATAGGTATTATAAATTTGCTGGAGCTTATTATGACAGTACTTTAATCAATTTGAATGAAGGTACAAGACTATGGAGAAGAATAAAAAAGAAACGAGAAAATCTTGATGATGTTATAAAATATGAAGACATAGCGTTTAAAAATGATAGTATCTTGCAATTAGTTAACATGACGGAAGCGCAGCAGATAAGCTATTTCTCATTTTTCACAACTCAACTTAAGCAACAAGCTATCGAAGACTCTTTGTTAAGAATAGAAAATGAAGAAAACATTTCTAATAATGAATTCTTTAACTCAAACAAAGAAAACTCTAAAGATCAAAGAGTATCTAACTCTGAAGGGAGCAATTTTTATTTTTATAGCTCAACAACAGTCGCTTTTGGAAAACAAGAATTTAAAAAGAGATGGGGAAATAGAAAGTTAGAAGACAATTGGAGATTATCAGATAAAATATCTAAATTAGAAAATTTTGAAGAAGAAATAGCTGTACCAATATCCGAAAATGATCTTTATAAACCAGAAACTTACGTAGCTTTAATACCTAAAGATGAAAGTGTAATAGATAGTCTTACAAGAGATCGAGATTTTGCTTACTATCAATTAGGGTTAATCTATAAAGAAAAATTTAAAGAATATGATTTAGCTACTGAGCGATTAGAAGCTTTACTTTCATTTAATCCTGAAAAAAGATTGGTATTACCAACCTTGTATAACTTGCATAAAATTAATGAATTAGTTGAAAACGAAACATTAGCTGCTCAATACAAAAATGAGATCATAACCAGATATCCAGACTCTAGATATGCGGAGATATTGTTAAACCCTAATTCGGTTTTAGCTTCAGACGAATCAAGTCCAGAATATAAATATAGTCAGTTATATAAAGACTTTGAAGCTTCTAAATATCAAAAAGTAATAGTAAATTGTGATGCCTATATTTCTATTTATTTTGGAAACCCTATAATTCCAAAATTTGAACTTTTAAAGGCAAATGCAATAGGCCGCCAACAAGGATATGAGTCTTACAAAAAAGCATTAAACTTTGTTTCCTTAAACTATCCTAATTCAGAAGAAGGTAAAGATGCATTAGATCTTTATAAAACCTTGCTGCCTAAAATAGCAAATAAAGTGTTTTTATCTGATCGTGAAAGTGACCGTTGGAAAGTTGCTTATAGTTTTAAAATTGAAGACCTTAAGGATGCTGAAAAATTGCAAGAAAAACTTAATAAAGCAATTGAAATTAATGGCTATCCTGAAATGTCAACATCAATAGATTATTATATTCCTGATACTGCTTTTGTGATGATACATGGGTTAAATTCTATTCAAGGAGCTAAAGGTTTCGCAGATGTTTTAAGTGAAAGAAAAAAAGATAAAATCAAGAACAACCATTTCGAGGTTTCTTCAGAGAACTATACAATTATTCAAATTCATAAAAATCTAGAAGATTATTTAGCCAAAGACTTTTCAAAAGTTTTAAGTCCAGAAGAAGAAGCAGAAAAATCAAGATTATTAAATGCAGAACAAGACAAAGTAAGAGATCAAAGAATAATAGAAGAAAAATCGCGAATCAGAAATAATTCTAAAAGCGGTTAAACTAAATAATTTACAAAATGTTTTCAGATAAAAAACCAAGAGAATCCGAAACTCCAGGAACTGGCCAAAACCGAATTAACGATGGCACCAAACTTAAAGGGAATATAGTTTCCAACGGTTATTTTAGGATTGACGGAATAATTGAAGGAAATGTAAAAACTCCCTCAAAAGTAGTTATTGGTAAAACGGGAGTTGTTATAGGCACTTTAAGTTGTGAAAACGCTGACATAGAAGGTAAGGTTAAAGGAATATTAGATATAAAATCTACACTAAGCTTAAGGTCAACAGCACATATTGAAGGCGAAGTTATTACAGGAAAACTAGCGGTAGAGCCTGGAGCTACATTTAATGCAACTTGTTTAATGAAAGGCTCAAAAAAAGAATTATTAATAGATAAAAAAGAAACCCCGCCTCCAATTTCATTGAATCAACAACAAACTTCAAAAAGAACCATTCAACAATCTGAATCTTAAAAAATGTCTAATGAGGACCGTAACGGAATAAAACGTTGGGCGATCCTTTCAGGTATCGGAATACAAATGGGTATAATTATATACTTGTTTGCTAAAGCCGGTAATTGGCTAGATACTAATTACAATGTTGAAGAAAAAAAATATACTATTTTATTAACACTTCTTGGTGTAGGCATATCATTATTTCTAGTTTTAAAACAAACCAATAGATTAAATAAATAATGAAACATAAAAGTTTGCTTTTTTTAATGCTATTAGCAGTTTTATTAATTTTTATTTTTGGCATGCATATTTTTATATTGCATTACACAAATAATACTCTTTTTGGGGATCAAATTATAGCCTCTTATTCAATTAATTATAGCTTGGCAGTTGTTATTTTTTTGGTTGTCGAAAAAACACTTAATAAAAATTCTGCTCAAGCTGGTTTTGTTTTTATGGCAGGTAGTGCTCTTAAATTTTTAATCTTTTTTTTAGTCTTCTACCCAACTTATAAGGAGGATGGTAACATGAAAACTATTGAATTTATGGCCTTTTTTATTCCATATTCAATCTGTTTAATTACCGAAGTAATTTATCTTTCTAAGCAGCTGAATAAGCAATCAACTTAACAAATTTCTAGTAGATTAAAAAAGAGTATAAATAGTTTTTTGTTTCCATAAAGAACAGTATTTTTGCACCGATTTTTAAAGCCAATATAATTTGTTTAATATGCAAAGCAATTTTTTAGCAAAATTATTTACGATCACATTGTTAACATTTAGCTTGACTGTAACAGCCCAGTTTAATGAAGAGCATGAGGGTTCTTTAGAGGAAGTTAATTTAAAAACAAAGATTAAAGAAAGTATTAATCATCACCTATTAGATACTCATGATTTTATTTTTTTTAGTGACACTGAAACTGGGAAACATTATGGTTTTTCACTTCCGGTAATTTTATGGGACGAAGGATTTCAAATGTTTTCTTCTTCAAAATTTCACCACGGTGAAACGGTAGCCGAGAATAACGGTAACTTCTATAAATTATATCATAACAAGATTTATAGAACAGATGCTCAAGGAACCATTACATTAGATGATCATAACCATCCAACTCAAATAAAACCTTTTGATTTTTCAATTACTAAGAGTGTTTTAATGATTATTGTAACCGGAATTCTTATGTTTTTTGCTTTTGTTGGAATGGCAAAGTCATTTAAAAAAGGTCCTGTTGTAACTGGTGCAGGAAGATTTTTAGAACCGATTATTCTTTATATACGGGATGAAATTGCAATACCTAACATTGGAATTAATAAGTATAAAAAATACATGCCTTACTTATTAACCGTATTCTTTTTTGTATGGTTTCTAAACTTATTTGGCCTTACTCCGTTGGGAGTTAATGTAACGGGTAATATAGCAGTCACATTTGCATTAGCACTAATAACCTTTATAATTACTCAGTTTTCGGGGAATAAAAACTATTGGAAACACGTTTTTTGGATGCCAGGTGTACCAGTTCCTATGAAAATAATTTTAGCTCCAATTGAGTTACTAGGTGTAATCATTAAACCCTTTGCGCTAATGATTCGTTTATATGCGAACATTATGGCTGGGCATATTGTATTAATGAGTTTGATAGGATTAATTTTTGTTTTTCAAAACTGGATTGGAAGTAGTTTGTCTTTTGTGTTATCCTTTGCGATTTCATTGATAGAATTATTAGTAGCTTTATTACAAGCATATATTTTCACTATGCTATCGGCCTTATATTTTGGCTTTGCAGTTGAAGAGCATGATGAAGCTCATTAAAAAATGGTTATTAATTTAGCCAAAGTAAATTTGAATGTTTAATTTTTAATTATATATATTATGGAGATCCCAGCGATTGTAGGTGCAGGTTTAGTAGTAATTGGTGCCGGTATCGGTATCGGTAGAATTGGTGGTTCAGCAATGGACGCTATTGCTCGTCAGCCAGAAGCTTACGGAAAAATTCAAACAGCAATGCTAATTGCAGCTGCGCTTATTGAAGGTATTGGATTTGCTGCATTATTTGCAGTTTAACAAAACCAAAACATCAATTGTAACGGTTGGTTACAATTGGTGTTTAATTAGAATTTAAAATTATTTAAAATATAGATATGGAAAAGTTAGTTAACGATTTCTCTTTTGGCCTTTTCTTCTGGCAAATGTTACTGTTTTTAATGTTACTTTTTTTATTAAAAAAGTATGCTTGGAAACCTATATTAAGTGCTCTTAATGATAGAGAAGAAGGAATAAAAAATGCGCTAGAATCAGCTGAAAAAGCAAAACTAGAAATGCAAAACCTTCAAGCTGACAATCAAAAATTGTTACAAGAAGCTCGTCTTGAAAGAGAAGCGATGATTAAAGATGCACGTGAAATTAAAGAGAAAATGATTTTAGATGCAAAAGAGGAAGCAAAATCAGAAGCTGACAAAATGATCATTAGCGCACAAGCAGCAATAGAGAGCGAAAAGAAATCTGCAATAGCAGACATTAAAACTCAAGTTGCAAGCTTATCTATAGAAATTGCCGAAAAAGTTGTTAAAAATGAATTGTCTGACAAGGACAAACAATTACAACTTGTTGAAAATATGTTAAACGATTCTACTTTAAACTAGTATAAATGATCGGAAGTAGAGCAGCAAAACGTTACGCAAAAGCAGTTTTATTACTAGCAACCGAAGCTAAATTAGAAACGGTTGTCTATGATGATATGCAATCAGTTTCAGCAACCATATTTGGAAGTGATGAATTAAATGAAATGCTACAAAGTCCAGTTTATAAAGACGAAGACAAAAAAGAAGCATTGAACAAAATATTTGTAAACCAATCTGACACTACTAAGTCATTAATTGCAACTTTAATTACCAACAAAAGAGCTTCTTTATTAAACGAGGTAGCAATTAGTTATATCGATTTATATAAAGAGTCCAAGGGGATTAAAGTAGCTCATGTAACCACTGCAGTTTCTCTTTCTTCAGAATTAGAAACAAAAGTGTTATTAAAAGTAAAAGAACTTACAGGTAGCGATAAGGTAACCTTAGAACCTAAAATTGACGAATCAATTATTGGAGGATTTATTCTTCGAATTGGAGATTTAGAGTACAATGCTAGTATTTCAAATAGCCTAGCAAAGATAAAACGAGAATTTAGTAAAAGTATATAAATAAATTTCAGAATTAAATCTGAATAATATAGTATTAAAATGGCAGAAGTTAAACCAGCTGAAGTATCAGCAATTTTAAAGAATCAATTATCAGGTTACGA
>OCVR010001658.1_pt1 | contig 17632 bp, 13 predicted proteins | sample 1539091 | NCBI WGS metagenome assembly OCVR01 (sample SAMEA3355530, study PRJEB22509) | marine metagenome | biome: marine; feature: coastal ocean; material: water | place: USA | collected 2010-08-07 | depth 16 m | reverse complement strand
CGAACCGGCGTTAACGGAGTTGCAGTCCGCTGCATGACCACTCTGCCACCCAGCCAGGTAACGCTTAAAGTCACTGTTTTAACGAAGGCCGCAAGTCTACTGGAAAATGAATTAAAATTCACGGCCGAATATCGACGAATTTTGTAAATCTCGATGGCTATTGGCCCTTACCTAGCAACCAGAGTTGAGAAACGTGGGATGAGGCTATTATCGAAGCCTCGAGGTTAGGTGAATTAGGCTAAACGCGCATCGAGTCTTTGTGAGACCGTGGTACCGCAACTAAGGATAAGCAGCTAATTGTTGTCTGGCAGAAGCCCTAGTCATTCGTCATGCCGGATGACAAATCTGGCCACGCAAGCCTCAGGTACAGATACATCGACCAGAGCGTCAGAATTGCTGCGGCATACAACAATACATAACCAATCATAACCGGTAAGCTCTGCACATCTGGTCCAAAAGCCAGGAGAACGATAATTGCTACCATCTGAAAGACCGTCTTAACTTTACCAACCATAGACACTGCGACACTGCGCTGTGAGCTGTAGTGCGCCATCCATTCACGCAGGGCTGAAACAACAATCTCCCGGCAAACAATGACAAGTGCAGGTATCGCGAGGACAGCACTGGCGTGTACCTCAACTAGCAGAACCAAGGCGACAGCCACAAGCAGCTTATCTGCCACTGGGTCTAAAAATGCCCCAAACGGGGTCATCTCATTCAGCCTTCTGGCCAAGTAACCGTCGAGCCAGTCAGTCACGCTCGCGAGCGTGAAAATGCCTGCTGCCACGAGGTAGTGAGACTCGAATTGTATATAAAATACTGCGACAAGCACCGGGATAAGCGCTATACGGACACTTGTAAGGATGTTTGGAAGACTTATTGGTAACTTCATATAGGTGACAACGATACAATCATGCTGTGTGTAGCGTAGCATAAATGTGCTCCGCCAGCTTTTGACTTATTCCCTCAGCTTTGGTCAATTCCTCAATACTCGCGCTCTGAACTCTACTGGCGCCGCCAAAGTGTCTCAGCAACGCTCGCCTTCGTCCTGGACCTACGCCAGATATCCCTTCGAGCAAGCTTTCCTTACGTTTTTTGCCCCGTCGCTGCCGATGCGCCGTGATAGCAAATCGGTGGCTCTCATCACGGATATGCTGGATCAAGTGCAGCCCAGGATTGTCCGGTGACATTTCAATTTCTTTGCCGCCCGGTGTCACTAAACTTTCAAGCCCAGCTTTTCTGGTGGGTCCCTTTGCCACGCCAATGAGAAGCACACCGCTAATTTGGAGTTCATCCATCACCTTCATCGCTTCGCTTAACTGCCCTTTTCCACCATCAATGAACAGAATATCTGGTAGTTTGCCTTCCCCTTTCTTAAGACGTGTATAGCGGCGGGTTAATGCTTGTGCCATCGCCGCATAATCATCTCCCGGCGTAATGCCTTCGATGTTAAACCGACGATAATCCGATTTTAAAGGCCCATTTTGGTCAAACACCACACAGGAAGCGACGGTCGCCTCGCCTGAGCTATGACTGATGTCGAAGCACTCTAGGCGTTCCGGTGCCTCGTCAAGCTTTAACACATTTTGCAATGACGAGAATCTCTGGGCCAAATTATTTCTGTTGGCTAGGTGTCCACCCAGAGATTGTTCAGCATTGGTGTTCGCCAATTGCAGCCAGCGGTTCCTGTGTCCACGAACACTATCTGCAATTGCGACTTTACGGTTTGCGGTTTCGGAAAGTACGTCTGTAATGACCGATTTGTCAGGGATCTTTGCATTGACGATAATTTCCTTGGGAATTTCTCTACCACCAAGACCAGCAAGGTAAAATCGTGGGATAAAAGCCGACAACACTTCCGATGGTGTATTTTCGACCTTAATGCGTGGGAAAAATGTTTTGTTGCCTAACATTCTGCCACCACGGATCATCATCACCAGTACACAGGTTCCGCCGGGGTTGACGATAGCCGACATGACATCGATATCACCAGTAGAGCCAGACACATACTGGGACTCCTGTATCCGTTGTAAGTGCGCAATTTGATCACGGTATTTGGCGGCTTTTTCAAAGGCCAAATCGTTGGACGCTTCTTCCATTTTATTTGCGTAGTCTTCGAGTACTGAGCGACTTTTGCCCTCTAGAAACATCACCGCATGATCCACATCTTCAGCATAATCCTCGCTTGATACGAGATCACAACAAGGACCAGAACAGCGCTTAATCTGATACTGCAGGCAAGGTCGGGTTCTATTTTTGAAAAACGAGTCTTCACACTGGCGAACCTGAAAGACTTTTTGCAGGATGTTGAGACTATCTCGAACAGAATAGGCGCTGGGGAAAGGTCCAAAGTACTGCCCTGCTCTTTTCTGAGCACCTCGATGAAAAGCAAGGCGAGGATATTCGTCTCTTGAAGAAAGAAAGATGTAGGGGTAGGACTTGTCGTCCTTGAAATCGATGTTGTAAGGGGGCTTTAGTTCCTTGATCAGTGTTTGTTCATGGAGCAAAGCCTCGGTTTCACTATTGGTTATGGTGTATTCCACGTCACAAATATGTGAAACCAACGCTAGTGTTTTCGCATCCAGCGCTGTCGTACGGAAATAGTTGGAGACGCGATTCTTAAGGTTTTTTGCTTTGCCTACGTAAAGCACTTCGCCGTCGGCACCCAGCATTCGATAGACACCGGGACGGGTAGTGAGATGCTTTAAAAAGCTGGGGGCATCGAAGGTTTTGGCATCTGTTTCTTTGGACATGATAACTTTGGGCAATGTTTAAAATAGCGTCAGGTTTTGGTCTGCGTGTTTGATGATGCCAACAAACCGGCCGTTGATGCGGCTTGTCGGATGACCCTCATGAACATCGGTTCAGTTAATCGACCTGTCTGGGTGTTATATCGACTACAGTGATAACTGCTGATCATGGTCACGCTACCAGGCAGCAAGTTTACCTGACCGTGGGAGAATGGGTAATCCTTTAGCTTCAAATCCAGTGCCTTTAAAACAGCGCGATGGGCGACACCACCCAATATAAATAGCGTGGCTGCTGGTCTCTTGAGATGGACGCTCAATTCCTGACGCAAAAATGGCTGGCAGTTGTTGATTTCATTACCGTTAGGGCTATTTTGAACCGGTAGGCACTTGACGGCGTTTGTGATCCTGACGCTTTGAACAATGTCGAGCGCGTCCAACGCCTTGAAAATCAAATCCCCTGATGCGTCACCCGTGAAAGGCACACCAGTGCGGTTGGCGCCATGCATACCTGGCGCTAAACCGACAATTAAAAGTGGGCTGTCCTCTTGTCCCGATGCTGGAACCGGGGCATTCCAGTAATCGGGATGGCTAATCCTCAACTTTTTAAACTGATGTCGCATACGAGGACAACGGCGACAGTGAGGCAGTTTGCCTTCAGGCACAAGCGTCTTTTGCGTACCGGACTTAACAATCGCTTTTGTGATGGGAAACCCCAATAACCTCGATTGCAAAAGTTTATCAAACAGGCTGGGTTTTCGTTAGTGCCTGTTGTGATCAGTACGATGCATTAGTTATCGTCAAGCCGGGGTCTCGGCATCGATGATTCTGTGTTTAATCGCAAGTTTCGTCAAACAGACATCATTTGCTATTGCCAGTTTCTCGAATATTCTATATCGATAACTGTTGACGGTTTTCGGACTCAGTGCCAGATTTTCCGAAATATCCAGTACCTTGTAACCCTCAATTACCATCAGTGTAATTTGCATTTCCCGCTCGGATAGTTGCTCGAATGGTGAGATATTTGTCTGGGAAAAAGGTTTAAGTGCAAGCTGTTGTGCTATCTCAGAGCTGATATACCGCTGTCCCGCCATCACTCTCTTGATCGAACGGACCATTTCATTGACGTCTGATTTTTTAGTGAGGTAACCTGCTGCACCCACGCTCATCAGTTGACTCGGGTAAGGATCCTCCTCATGAACTGTCACCACGATGACCTTTAGTTCAGGGTCTATTCGCAGGCACCTTTTTGTTGCTTCCATGCCACCGATGCCTGGCATCTGGATATCCATCAGTACCACATCAGGTTTCAGGTCCTTGACCATATCAATAGCTTCTTCTCCAGTTGATGCCTGCCCAACGACACTGATCCTGTCAATGTCTGCGAGCAATCTGGAAGTGCCAATTCGCACCAGCTTATGATCGTCTACTACAAGTACTCTAATCATCTTTCTCTCCTTTCTATGCACGCGAAGCAAAAGGATCTGGCTTGCAGAACGTCAATTCAGTCGCTTGCATATCGTCAGTGTTGGTAAACCGTAAGTTACACGGCTACCGGAAAAATAGAACGAGTCGATGTCTGTATAATCTGTAAGATAACAGTTCTTTGGTGTTGCGATATAGCGAGATGTTGTGAGAGATCTCTCACATTTTTTTAGATATATTCTGGCGAGAGTGGTTAAAATCTAATCTACGGTTCGGCGGGCAGCTGACGCGCGCCTTCGCAGGCTTGTGAGATCACTTTGATGGCAGTCTAATGTCTCACAAGCTTTGCTCTAGAGGAATAAAAAAACTATGCGCCGGTGAAAGCCTGAAGACCTGTTTGAGCACGACCAAGGATTAACGCATGGACATCATGGGTTCCCTCGTAGGTGTTTACAGTTTCAAGATTCATCATATGGCGAATGACATGATATTCATCAGAAATGCCATTTCCGCCATGCATATCTCTCGCTAAACGTGCAACGTCCAATGCCTTGCCGCAATTGTTGCGTTTCATTAGCGAAATATTTTCTACCGCAAGATTATCGTCATCCATCAGGCGACCGATTCGAAGTGCCCCCTGAAGCCCTAACGTAATTTCAGTTTGCATATCTGCCAGTTTCTTCTGAATTAACTGATTCGCGGCAAGTGGACGACCGAACTGAATTCGGTCTAGCGTGTATGAGCGAGCTGCATGCCAGCAGAATTCGGCCGCCCCCATGGCGCCCCATGCGATGCCGTAACGCGCCTTGTTCAAGCAACCAAATGGACCGGCGAGCCCTTTTGTATTGGGTAACAGGTTCTCTTCGGGTATCTCTGCATCGCTAAGAACAATTTGACCCGTGACTGACGCGCGCAGACTAAATTTGCCCTCGATTTTTGGTGTCTCAAACCCCGGTGTCCCTCTTTCAACGATGAAGCCGCGAATCACGCCGTCTAGTTTTGCCCAGACGACCGCAAGGTCAGCAATAGGTGAGTTAGTAATCCACATCTTGGCGCCGTTCAACAAATAACCATTCTCAGTTTTCTCGGCGCGAGTGATCATGCTTCCGGGATCTGAACCATAATCAGGCTCGGTCAGTCCGAAACAGCCCACCAGCTCGCCGGTTGCCAGACCGGGTAGATATTTTTCCCGTTGAGCCTCGTTGCCATAGGTATAAATCGGATGCATCACGAGCGACGACTGGACACTCATTGCAGAACGATAACCACTATCGACGCGTTCGACTTCTCGGGCAACGAGCCCATAGGACACATAATTCACGCCGGAACAGCCATATTTTTCAGGAATGGTCGCGCCGAGCAAGCCCAGCTCACCCATCTCATTCATGATTTCGCGATGAAATTCTTCATCTCGGTTAGCCTGCAGCACACGGGAAAACAATTTGTCTTGAGCATAGTCGCGCGCAGTGTCTTTAATCATGCGTTCGTCTTCTGTGAGTTGCTCATCCAGGAAAAAAGGATCATCCCATTTGAAATTGGACATTTGGCCTCCATCAGGCATATGTTGAATAGCACTTCGAGGTAAGGATGCTTACAATATCGTCTGCGTAATGCTGCGCATTACCACCTGACTTTCAGTGCGGAGTAAATTAAGCGCGCAATAATATTATATTCAGTGTTCGAGGGATAGGTTCTCACTGAATAACATCTGAATGTCCTCACCGACAGTGGCCGTAAAAATCACCCTCAATCGGCAATGCCGATGACAAAACCAGCTATCAATTAATCAGAAATGTAAAAAACAGGAATTATTATGGCACTTGATCAGGAAACAATGGATCAGTTACTTAACACCGTCGATCGGTTCGTTGAACAGCGGTTGCGCCCTCTCGAATCTCAGGTCGGTGAAAATGACAAGATACCTGATGATGTCATCGAAGAGATGAAGCAGCTTGGCTTTTACGGCCTGACGATACCTGAGGCTTACGGTGGACTTGGGCTCAATATGAGCGAGGAGATTCAAGTGGTTAGGCTGTTTGGGCACACCTCCCCCGCTTTCAGATCTGCTTTTGGTACCAACGTTGGCATTGGGTCCCAGTCCCTCGTGATCGACGGCACCGAAGCCCAAAAACAGCAGTATTTACCAAAGATGGCAACCGGTGAAATTGTCGGCTCTTTCTGCTTAACCGAACCTGAAGCAGGCTCAGATGCTGCTTCTGTAAAAATGACCGCGGTGAAGGTTGGGAGCAACTATATGCTCAACGGCACCAAACGTTACATTACTAATGCCCCGCAGGCCGATCTTTTCACAGTTTTCGCTCGAACAAATCAGGCAGAAAAAGGCGCTCGCGGCGTTTCTGCATTTTTAGTCGACGCGGATACCCAAGGAATCTCGATGGGTAAACCCTACAATAAGATGGGACAACAAGGCGCCCATGTCTGTGACGTGATTTTCGAAGACGTAGAGGTATCTGCTGAAACCCTAGTAGGAGGTAATGAGAATGTGGGTTTCAAGACCGCGATGAAGGTGCTCGACAAAGGTCGCCTGCATATAAGCGCCCTCAGTATTGGTATTGCGGAGCGTCTGATCAGCGACAGTCTGAATTATTCAATTGAAAGAAAACAGTTCGGACAATCAATTGCCGAATTCCAGCTGATTCAGGGCATGTTGGCAGATAGTCAAACAGAAACCTATGCGGCTCAATGTATGGTTGCGGATACAGCGCGTCGGCGAGATACTGGCGAAAATGTCGCGACGCTTGCGGCTTCCTGCAAGTTATTTGCAACCGAGATGGTCGGTCGGGTCGCTGACCGAGCCGTACAGATTCATGGCGGCGCAGGTTATATTGAAGACTATGGCATTGAGCGCTTTTACCGTGATGTCAGATTGTTTCGAATCTATGAAGGTACATCTCAGATACAACAGACTGTGATTGCCAAAGATATGATTCGTCGTGCAGGTTTGTGACAATGGTAAGGTGAGAAAATCATCTTATTGCAGGAGCTGGTTAATAAATGAAAGGCTATTCCACCAGGGAAGTGGCTGAGTTATTGGAGTTATCCCCGACGGTCATCCGTGACATTGCTCGTGGTGTGCTCGACCCTGAAAAAGGCCCGAAAGATCGCTATAAGTTCAGTTTTCAGGACATAGTGATCTTTCGTACGGCAAAAGAGTTGCTTCAGACCGGCGTTCAGCGCAGCAAAATCAACAGCACCCTTTTCCGCCTGCGTGATCAACTTCCCAGCAGTAAACCACTCACTTCTCTGCGTATCAGTGGTGATGGTGGCGCCGTGGTATTGCAGGAAAATGATAAGGTCTATAACCCTGAGAGTGGTCAGCTACATTTCAATTTTGCGGTTGCAGATCTCGCGGGCACGGTCGCGCCTCTCGCGCGCAAAGCGGCCAGTGAGGCAGAAGAAGGCGAACAATTGTCTAGCGATGATTGGTTCGATCTCGGCGTTGATCTGGAAGCGGTAAGCCCTGAAGACGCACCGGCGGCCTACCTGCATGCGCTCGAGATAGAACCTGACCACACAGACGCACATGTGAACCTAGGTCGACTTTATCAGGAGTCCGGTGAGTACGAATTAGCCGAGTCGCATTATCATTCAGCACTTAAAATTGAACCGGATAACATTCTGGCGGCTTTTAACCTGGGCACGCTGCTCGAGGATCTAGGTCGAATTCAGGATGCAATTATCGCGTATAAAAAGGCAGGCGCTTTCGCTGATGCACACTACAACCTGTCAAGGTTGTATGAGCTAGTGGGTGAGCATCAACAGGCATTGAAACATCTCAAAACCTACAGAAGTTTGATCGAGCCTAGATAGACCGGTAATAATTTTGACACTGGTGACTTGCCTCACGTCTGAGGGAAGCGGGCTGATCAAGCAGTTTTAGTGAATCACAGGATTAAATGTTTCAAGTGCAACCCTTAACACTTTCTGGCCAAGTATGGTCAGCTGGCCTTGATGACGACCTTCACCATCCTGCGTGTATTCAAACTGATATTCTCTCCAGATGCGCCATTGATCCCCACCATCTCGACTCATTGAGATCTTTACTTGCTGAACTGTCTGATCAAGTAATTGCACATCGCAGAGCTTGCACTCCTTTCTCGCGGCTCGCACCGCCAGCTCTTTACCGCGCATGCCAGATTGCCAATAAAGCGCGATAAGACCTAAAATAATGATAAGCAGAAATTCACCCATAGAAAAATAGTGGCAGTTTCAGCGTCGGATTACAAACTGTTAAAATTCTCTTCAAAGCGTCTTAACAACTGCCTCGGAATCGCGTATATTGCGCGTCTTCTGATCACTAACGGTCACTCCGTATTTCTTATGCTGAGATAGGCGGTGGTGTTAAGAAATAGTTAAGTTTGCGGAGGGGTGGCAGAGCGGCCGAATGCACCGGTCTTGAAAACCGGCGTGTCGAAGGGCACCGAGAGTTCGAATCTCTCCCCCTCCGCCACTTGTCAAAGAAAAATATGCATTTATAGCTGATTTTATCTTTGTACTCTCTTTTTTCCTCTCGCTCTTCCAACCTAAGTGTTTTTCATTAATAGCAAACGACACGTTCCCACTTTTATTTCACCCAAATTCTATTTCCCGTTGAGTAAACCCCACCCTAGGGCACCCCACACTTCACCTAGTGGGACTCCCAGTATTGGTATGTATCGCTAATGTAGACGAGTGAAGCAGGTATAGCACTGCCTAGGGCGGTACTGCATGTCTCATGCATCTAGTGGCAAGATGCAAAATCTGATACCAGTGCCATCGGGTCCAAAAAATTATTGGGTGTTGCCTAGAAATCGGTACCATAGTGGTTAAACTGCAATCCACATATCTAGAACTACGCTGATATCGTCGATAAGGGCATCTGAAAACTGACGCACTATGAGTTCGTCTTGATATTGCCGAAAACTGAAACCCTTCTCACCTGGTAAGCGTGCGACTTTTAGTTGGCAGGCATTGATGTTGTTGGCGAACTATCGCGGTGATAACAATCACGTTACGCTTAAGAGGACCGGCCATTGTTGCGGAAAAACATCACGTCAGGGATTGAGGCGGCTTCAGCAGTTGCGAGGGCCGGGACTCTGATCTTGGTCCTTTTCAGCAGTTTCGCTTGGGCGGACTCTCTACCCGCTAACACAAGTCCCTATCCAATTGAGCTAAACCTTCTTGTCTACAATACCCATGGCCTACCCGCAATTTTCGCGCGCGACCGGCCGCGAGACAGGTTTCCAAGGATTGGAAATCTAACGACTCAGTTTGATCTATCTATGTTGCAGGAAGATTTCGCGCATCACGACCTGCTCAGGCAGCATACTGCTGGCTCGGCTAAGGTGCATCGAGGCGAAAATACGGGAAGTTCCAAATGCGCGGTATGCTCCGGTTCCGGACTGACTTTTATCTCGAATCTCACTTCGGAGCGCTGGCAGACTCGTGCCACCTTTGAACCTTTTCAAACATGCTCTGGCTGGTTGGACAGAGCTAATGATTGCTTCGCTCAAAAAGGGTTTCAGTTGATCGAGTTGACCAGCAGTGATGGACTTCGATTTTATATTGTTAACACTCACCTAGATGCTGGGAGAGATCAACGGGATCGAGATGCCAGAGCTATTCAGCTAGAACAGATAGCGCAAAACCTAGAAACGAAAGCGGACGGCGCGGCGTTAATTGTCGCTGGGGATTTAAATCTCGATTGGGAAAATCCCGCAGACCGAAAGTTACTGCAAACATTTGCGGGCCGCTTGAGTCTTGTGCTGGTACAAAAAGGCGGTGACACGCGCAACTCATGGCGAACGCTGGATTATATTTATATTCGAAGTGGTAATGATGCGTTGCTGTCCACGGCAGATTCCGGAGAGGTTGACGCTGTGACAGAGGATCACAAGCCCTTGAGTGATCACCCGGCAATGTATGCGACCATTAAAGTGAATGATCACCGTTAACTCATGCTAGGTGGCATCGACTTAGTTGACGACATATAGTTTTTGCGGAATTTTTAATGATTTATCAGCAGATGTCAGATTTTTTGAAGTTAACCAAATGCTTGTTGTTCTCAGCATTTTGCCTTTCGTCAGCAACATTCTCTACCCTTGCATATAGCGCTGACACCCCCTCCCCCTACCTTATTGGTCGTGGCATCTCAGATGTGACGGGGCCCAGTTACGGCATTCAGATGTGGGGATTTGGTCGTGCCGATCAATTGACGAAAGGCATACATATTCGCCAACGTTCCAGGGCGTTCGTTATAGCTCAGGCCAGTGACCCCGAAAAACGCATTGTTTTTGTTAGCGTAGATCTAGGCAGCATAGAGCATCACGTTACCCTGGCAGTGATAGACGAACTACAAAGTCGTTATGGCGCAGCTTATGGCCTTAACAATGTCATTATTAGCGCAACTCATACGCACGCTGGTCCTGGCGGGTATTGGCATTCTCGTCTGGATAATGGTTTTGATGGAGGATTTTATCCTCAACACTTTGAGGCGATCGTTGAAGGAATCACGGATTCCGTTGTTGATGCTCACAACGATCTTCAGAGCGGGGAGATATTCATCGGCACCGGGGAATTGACCAATGCGGGCGCCAATCGATCGATGCGCGCTTATGTGGAGAACCCACAAAGTGAGCGAGATCAATATGCGAGAAATACGCCGACTCAGATGACGCTACTAAAATTCGTCGCAAAAACGGGCGACATCGGGATGCTTAATTGGTTCGCCCTGCATCCCACAGCAATGAACTTTTATAATCCTCTTATATCAGGCGATCACAAAGGTTATGCCTCTTTGCAAATGGAGCAGAGGCTGGGAAATCGATACGACGGAGAAAAAAGTTTTGTCGCAGCTTTTGCTCAGGCCGACCCTGGAGACGTGACGCCCAATACAAATCTAAATAACACCGGCCCCGGTGAGACTGACGTGGAAACGACGAAGATTATGGGCGAACGTCAGCTCGATATGGCAACAAAGCTATATGAAAGCGCGCAAGAGCCGCTATCAGGCACCATTGAAACGCGCCAAGTGTATGTCGATCTGCGCAACTACAAGGTCAGTGACCAGTTTACTCAGGCTGACGATCAAACAACCTGCCCTACGGCTTATGGTTATTCTTTTGCGGGTGGATCCACAGAAGATGGCGGCGGACATTTTCTTTTCAGAGAGGGCATGACTGAACAGAATTTTATATTGGACCTACTCATCCGTTGGTTGACTGGTGCGCCAAAATGGACCCAGCGCGTCAAGGATTGCCAAAAACCTAAACCGATTTTACTGGAAACCGGCAGCGGAGAACCACCGCTGCAATCTCAAATTCGCTCTGTAACCGTCGCGCTGGTCGGTCAGTTAGCCATCTTGGCGCTGCCGGCAGAGATCACGACCATGGCTGGGCGTCGTTTGCGAGCGACGGTGATGAACGCACTATCGGGCAGAGCTAGCCATGTCGTGCTAGCGGGCTATTCCAACGGCTATGCCGGATACATTACGACCCCCGAGGAATACATGGTTCAACAGTACGAAGGCGGACATACCCTTCATGGACGATGGACCCTGCCTGCTTACCAGCAAATCGTGAGCGGTCTCGCCAACAGTTTGGTCTCAGGTGAAACTGTAAAAACGAACATTTCCTACGACGATTGGCGTGGCAAGTCTGTCGAAACCCCGCTATCTACTGGCCCAAGTCAGATGCGGCAAGACGACAAAGCGCTGGGCGACCGTTTCTCTGAGCGGCTAGACAACAAGGTGGAATATGGTCACGGTGAAGCGGTACAGGTGCGATTTTGGTCGCATGACCCCACTGCAAACTTTAGAACGGGTAATAATTTCCTGAAAGTGCAGCAGAAAAAACAAGAAGGCTGGGAAACGGTAGCGACCGATAGCGATTGGAGCACGACGGTTCGCTGGCAAGCTAAAGATCAAGGTATGATTGCGACGTTGACTTGGCATATCGATGCGAATGTTGAAAACGGCGAATATCGATTGGTGCACCTCGGGCATGGACCGCAAGGGAATCCGTTCAAGGGATATTCACGTACCATCCAAATCAAATAAACCAACACTCAGATTCTTTTTAACTCGAAGCGTTTCGCAAAGTGCTGGTGGTGCAATTGCTACTATTTATGCAGCCGGGCTAACGCAGCTTGCGAGAGTTTGGTTAACTTGCCAAAGATAAGATATGCAGACGGACTCTTTTAATTTTTTTGAGTGCTCCAAGCGTCGGGTCGCAAAAATTCGCGATGCAGAATCCGGCCATCAGAAAAACCACCAAGCGACCCTATTATAATTATACAGGGCATCAACGATATCCATACATGCGATTTCTTCCGAAAAACCCGGTTTTGCGCTTCGTATTCTGAGGCTGGGTGTAAACTAATCTAAGACGCTGCGATAAAAGATAGGTGCGCGGGGTCACGGTTTTGTCTCTAAGGTAGAAATGTTGTTGCGGTATTGCTCGAAAAAAGACCAGATCTGGTGGGAGGCGTTAATGTCATTGTTACCATTTCTCAAGTAATACCAAAACAAAGGGTTTTTCCACCATTTAATATCAGCGCTCCAGCCGGGCCAAGTGTGCTGACCGCCTTCAACTTTATAGAACCACACCTCGTTGACATGAGATGAAGAAAAATAGCGCTCGAAAAGAATGTGACTGCCATCGCTGGTATCTTTGTCTGGAACGGCATCGATTGTTTTGCGATCAAGTCCGTGTCTTTTAACCCAAAACGCGATGGTAGATGGTAGGTCATAGTATGCCCCCCAACCATCTTCGTTGTTTAGGTCGCCCGCAAATCGGGAAATCTCATCCTTTGTTCCATGGATTTCAAAGATTGGAATATTTCGTTTTGGCTCGCATGTGTCTAATGTTGTCTTCATCATGACGCCTGCAACAGGCGCAACGGCTGAAAATACAGCTGATTTAGTGCAGGCCAACAAATAGCTCATGTCGCCACCGTTTGACATGCCGGTCGCGAAAGTGTTTTTTGGATCCAGTTCATAGGCTGTTTGCATCTTGACGACGAGCGCTTCAATAAACCCGACATCGTCTACAGCTGAGTCAGCGTGAAAGGCGTAGCCTACGTTAAAAAAAGTGTTCCCTAAGCTATCAATAGTGCCCTGAGGATAAACGGCAATAAAATTGTTCACGTCTGCCACCTCATTCATGCCTGAGTAGGACATGATAGTCTCAGCCGAACTCGTGTATCCATGAAGTACCACGACAAGAGAGGCGCCTTGTTTGAGGTTTTCCGGAACGTGCACATAGTAGGTTCTGTTTAGGCCCTGGTAGTTGAGCGTTTCCTGCCCTGCTGAAGACAAGCAAGGCTCGGCAAGCAGCAGCACCGTAAACAAAATCTGCCAGTGTTTACCTGTGAACAACCAATGCATTTAACACTCCCTCTGATGTCTAATAAACAAGTTAGAGACTCAACCCCTAGGGTCGATAAAGCAATTGCAGTCATCGCACCTGTTTAACATCTCGTTGTTTGTTTTTTACTCGTTCTAATTCAACGAATTTTCTTATCGTAATCCGCAAGTTCAAATTCCAATAGGTACAACCCCCTAACCCTTGCTGAATACCCTCCTCACTACCCATCAGCTCACTTATATATGGGCCGGTGCTGTTCAATTTCCGCTTCTTTGAGATGTTCAAGTCTATTTAAGGAAACTAATCGAGCGGGCTTATCGACTTGATCAATTGAAAAAAGGTGGCTGTTAATAAGCATCTCAAAACAGGCTTTTTCAGATTCAAGCCTGTAGACACATTTGGTGACATGACGTTGCTGGGTGATCATTTGAAGAAGCATTACCTGCAAAGCGACTGGTGCATTGCTCCACTCGCTTTGAGCGGGCGGAATTAACAATAATCTATTCCATTGCCTGCGCTACGAATTTAGGTTTTTATAAATCGCAGATTCAAAGTCTTTTAGCATGGCTACTGCATGCGTATCGTAAAATGGTAGGACTTGAGTGCCGATTATTGCACAGAGATCATTTTCACGGTCAATCCAAAAATAACTGTTAAACAAACCTGCCCAGGAAACCGAACCTTTGGGTCGGCCGGATTCAGTTTGATCGCCGTGAATCAAAAAACCCAGCCCCCATTTTGCGGGCGCGCCAAATCCCATATCGAAATGGTTACTTATATCTGGCATTTGACTCGTTCCGGGCATGACGTCTAAATTACCGATTTGATTTTCAAACATCATATCAACGGTTTTGGGTTGCAAAATGACTGCCCCGTCTAATTCGCCTCGATTCAGTATTGAACGCATAAATCTAAGGTAGTCTGCAATGGTAGAACTTAAGCCACCACCACCGGATACAGATTCGCCAATGTGGGGCGCGACTTCTAGACCTGTGTCTAATCGAGCATGGATTGCTGCGCGCCTTGATGCCTTTTCTTTCGGTACGTTGTAAAAGCTGTCTTGCATGCCCAGAGGGGAAAAAATATGGTCTTCAAAATAGGTATCTAGGCCTTTGCGACTCAGCGCTTCAACGATTCTGCCAGCCCAATCAATACCAATGCCGTATTCCCAACGAAGTCCAGGCGAGAAGCCAAGGGGGGCCGTCATGCCGTTGCCGTCCTCAGCAAATAGACTGTCTAACTCTCCACTAGCAACATTGCGAAACCCATCAGCATTCCATATTTCGTAAACAAAACCAGAGGTATGAGTTAGCAGTTGCCGAGTGGTAGGTACAGAATTAGGTGAACTAAGCTTTGGACGGCTTTGATCATCAAAACCCTCCAAGACTTTTAAACGGTCTAGATCAGGCAGGTAGGCCGTAATAGGCGCATCCAAATCAATAAGGCCCTGCTCCACTAGCTGAAGCGTTGCTACGGTGGTGATCGCCTTGGTCATAGAAGCAATGGCAAAAATGGTGTCGGTGGACATTGGTTCCGAGCCACCTAGACTACGCATCCCGGCCGCGCCCATGTACAAGGTGCCATCTGAATTCGCGACACCCGCTAAAGCGCAGGGAAGGTTTTTGCTAATGGTATGGCCTTCCAAAATATCATCAATATCTTGCTTGATTGCGCTTATATTCACTATCATTTTTCCTATCACTACAATTTTGCGAAGACCAACTCTACCCAATTAGTGGGATGTCGGTGAATATTTAACTTAAACAATATTTTCTGAGAGTTCAAACTTTCGAATTAGCTTTCCCAACCGGGCTTCTAAACTGATCGAACAGCATCCGCATTCGCCGCATTTGGTGACTTGAAGTTGCTCAGTCTTCGTTCGTTGACCATCGATGAAGCATTGCTTAAAGCGAGACTGGCCCGCTTGTATGAACGAAACTATTTAGACATAAACCAACAAAAACTCCCGCACATTACTTTTGGTCAACGTCCTGCTATCTCAGCGTCTTTGGGATATTCCATTTGTATAGGAAGTCTAAATCGATAAGTTTCTCGTCTTGATCACTCAAATCAAGTTAACGACACGAATCCGAGGTCATGAGGCGCATGTGAGTAACAATAAAAAAAATAGCGCCTTCCCTTCGAGGATCAAATAACACACTGTAAAGAAAGTAGGCACAGGCACATTGTCACCAATATAAGCCAAAACATTGCCTTGAGAAATAAACCAAGAAAGCAACATGCTTACGAGCTGCTTTTGGAAGGTGGTTGATGAGAATAAGTTACCTTGATTTGAATAATTCCACCCTGATTTTTAACCATTGTGAAGGCAGTTCATGTTAAACCTGAGTCTTTTTACATTCACTTTAATAAAGTAAAAAATACACCTTAAGCCCCTAACAAAAGGCGAGAATTTCCTTACAATACGGGCCTTGATTTAATCTGAGTGAATACGAGGAAACCCATGTTCGAAAAATCTGGAAAGTTAGCCGAGTTTGACCCTGAGCTAGCTGTTGCGGTTGCCAAGGAAGAGGTTCGGCAAGAGCAACACATTGAGCTCATCGCCTCAGAGAATTACACCAGTCACCACGTGATGGAGCTGCAGGGCTCTGTTTTGACGAATAAATACGCCGAGGGCTATCCGGGTAAGCGTTATTACGGCGGCTGCGAGAACGTTGACGTCGTAGAACAACTCGCGATTGATCGAGCTAAGGAACTGTTTGATGCAGACTATGCCAACGTTCAGCCGCACTCCGGGTCGCAGGCTAATGCCGCTGTTTATATGGCACTTTTAGAGCCCGGCGACACTTTCCTTGGACTGAGTCTAGACCATGGTGGGCACCTGACGCACGGCGCCGCGCCAAATTTTTCAGGTAAGATCTATAACGCCGTTCAGTATGGCCTGAACGCTGAAACGGGTGAAATCGACTACGAGCAAGTAGAAGCCTTGGCTAAAGAGCATAAGCCAAAGATGATTATCGCGGGATTCTCAGCTTACTCCATGATCTGGGACTGGGCTCGGTTTAGAGAGATTGCTGACAGTGTGGGTGCTTATCTCTTCGTGGACATGGCGCACGTTGCCGGCCTAATCGCCGCAGGGGTTTATTCTTCTCCGCTGCCACATGCCCATGTAGTTACAACCACAACACACAAGACTCTGCGTGGTCCTCGTGGCGGCTTGATTCTGAGCAAAGGCCAACCGGAGTTAGACAAAAAGTTTAACTCAATGATATTCCCTGGCAGCCAGGGCGGGCCATTGATGCATGTCATCGCGGCCAAGGCAGTGGCCTTCAAAGAGGCGCTGGAACCGGAGTTTAAGACCTATCAGCAGCAGGTCGTGAAAAATGCCAAGGCGATGGCCGCCGCGTTTATTGCTAATGGTTACAATGTCGTATCTGGCGGCACTGAAAATCACCTTTTCCTACTCGATCTGATTGATAAGGGCATCACGGGTAAAGCCGCCGATTTGGCGCTTGGCCAAGCGTTCATTACCGTCAATAAGAACGCCGTGCCGAATGACCCTAGGTCTCCCTTCGTGACCAGCGGCCTGCGTCTCGGCTCACCCGCGATCACAACACGAGGCTTTAAAGAGGCCGAATCGACGCTGCTGGTTGGCTGGATCTGCGAAGTGTTGGATGACATCGACAACGTTGCTGTCATCGATAGCGTTCGAGAGAAAGTTAAGGCGTTGTGCGCCAAGTTCCCCGTTTACACCTAGTAAAATCTGGGTAGTTTACCGATTTTCCGTGGCCGCAATCGCTTAGCTTTTGAAGTCTGTGTTTTCATGGCTGGCTCTGGTTACGAAAAATCAGACTACTAACAAAGTCATGCTTTGGGGATCATCGGCGTTGCATATTTGTCAATACGCGTTGAGCCGGCACTACCGTAAAAATTCCTGTTATCCAAAAGGCTCTTGTAATTGCAGTCGCCCATTGGGAGACAAAGACCTTGTATTAAATCCCCGCACAATCTTAGTTTCCAATGATCATCAGCAATAGTCATCAATGGCCGTGCACAGAAAATCGAGATTTCTACGTCCTCGCTTCTGCTCGCGAATTAAGATTCTCAGCACACTTCAAAGACGTGCTAATTCCA
>OCVR010001639.1_pt1 | contig 17751 bp, 18 predicted proteins | sample 1539091 | NCBI WGS metagenome assembly OCVR01 (sample SAMEA3355530, study PRJEB22509) | marine metagenome | biome: marine; feature: coastal ocean; material: water | place: USA | collected 2010-08-07 | depth 16 m | reverse complement strand
AAGTAGCTCCACCGCAGTGCTTAATTATAGAGAGTTTTTATCTATATATCTTGTTGTCGTAAGTATATCCGAATGACGAATGGATTGCGGCCGTTGGCTGAACTGTGCATGGATGGCTGTTTTGCGGACAAAGCTGCCGTTCCCTATGCGCGCTCCAAGAGCTACTTTGCATAGTTTATTTGTAAGAAATGCAAAGGAACGCGCGGCGATCAAAGACCTGATCCAACCCGTAAAGTAGTTTGAGCGTAGTGTTGGCTTAGGAAGACTTCGCCACTCAATACGTCCAGAAATCCGGTCGCGCTCAGCTGATCCATAACTGGCCCCTTCACTTCGGAAAAGTGGAACGTGACGCCGCCAGCCTTCAAGCGCTCATTGATTGCTTCAAGCGATTCCAGTGCTGATACGTCAATCGTGTTCACTGCAGAGCACATCAGCACGACATGTTGTACTTCCGGCTGTTTGGCAACTTCGTAATAGATGCGATCTTCCAAGAAGCGTGTGTTTGCAAAATAAAGGCTTTCATCGATGCGTATGGTTAGAATTTTTGGGTCCGTAATAACATGATGACGCAGAACGTTGCGGTAGTGCTCGGTATTCGGCACTTGACCTACAATGGCCATGTGGGGACGTGATGTTTTATAAAGATGAATAAGGATTGAAACCGCGACCCCTGCTGTGACGCCCAATTCAACACCCATCAAAAGTGTAATGCTCATCGTTGCTGCGACGGCTGCAAAATCTGCTTTTGAATGGCGCCAGGTCTTTTTTAGGATCGAGAAATCAACCAGTGACAGGACAGCCACAATGATCGTTGCTGCAAGCGTTGCTTTGGGGAGGTGAAATATGAGGGGCGTCAGAAACAGCGACGCGCCTGCAAGACCGATCGCAGTATATGCGCCCGCCGCAGGAGTGTCAGCGCCCGCATCATAGTTCACGACAGACCGCGAAAATCCCCCCGTCACAGGAAATCCGCCTGTAAATGACGCGCCCAAATTAGCGGCACCCAATCCAATCAATTCTTGATCTGGATCGATAAGTTGGCGTTTTTTTGCTGCAAGCGTTTGCGCAACGGAAACGGATTCAACAAATCCGATGACCGAGATCAAGACCGCCGCGCCTATCAGATTGGACCATATGTCTATCGAAAAGGATGGCATGGTAAGAGGCGGCAAGCCCTTGGGCACATCGCCCACAACCTGCACACCCCTCTCTGCAAGGCCGAAAAACCAAACGATCAAAGTTGTGACCACAATCGCGGCGACAGGCCCGGCTTTTGCAACGATACTTGCAATGCGCGGGGCAAGCCCAAGACCGACAAGCAAGGGGAGCAATCCCTTGCGCACCCAAAAGAGGAAACCCGTCGCCAGCACACCAATCACTGCGGTGACCCAATTCACCTGTGAAAGGTTATGCGCAAGCGATCTGATAAGATCAGGTAACGTATGTCCATTGGCATCAATCCCAAGGATGTTCTTCAGCTGGCTCGCGGCGATGATGATACCCGTTGCCGTTATAAAACCCGCGATTACGGGATGGGATAAAAAGTTTGCCAAAAAGCCTAAGCGAAACACTCCGAGGGCAAGTAAAATCAGACCTGAAAGGAATGCTAAAGTGATGGCCGCCGCAATATATTCAGATGTCCCAGGCACAGCGATTTTACTGACCGCCGCCACCGTTAGAAGCGACACGACAGCAACGGGTCCCACTGCCAAGGCACGGCTGGTCCCAAAAATCGCATAAAGAATGATCGGCAACATCGACGCATAAAGCCCCATTTCTGGCGGCAACCCAGCAAGCAAAGCGTATGCCAGCGACTGTGGGATCAACATGATTGTTACGATCAGTGCAGCCACCAGATCATTGGTCAGCGTGCTGCGGTCATACGTGCGACCCCAGTCAAGGATCGGCAGATATTTAGCCAGTTGCGTCGTGTTCATTAGCCCTAACCTTGTTGTCGTTGAGTTATGCCGCGTTTACTGAGAGCCGAGCCAGCAAAGGAGTAAGATCAAAGCCCGCAGCTTTCGCCATGCGTAAGATTTCGTCAGGCGATTGCCCTTGCTCAGCGGCGCTTAACGCCCAAAGTGAGGTCGCGCGCATACCACTACGGCAGCAGGCAAAAACTGGATGAGTCGCCTCTGATGCGATAGCACGAAATGCCCGTACATCTGCATCCGCAATATTCCCTGGAACGACAGGGATCTGGTGAACGGTGATGCCCAAAGCATCCGCGGCGTCGCGCACTTCGGATATAGCAGTCTGATCAGCGGTCTCTCCCTCGGGGCGCGCCACGACGACAGTCTTGACGTTCAACCTCTTCAGGTCATTCAAGTTGGCATTAGAAATTTGTGGCCCAACATATGTCTGGGCATCAAGTTGTGTGATTTGCATCTTGGGTTTCCTAAGGGAACGGTTTCAGAGTTGGTTAACAGGCACCTTCAACACAGGTCTGCCATCTACGTCTTCAGGCACTTCGCCAGCACGCATATTGACCTGCAATGACGGGATGATCAGCTTGGGCATTGCCAGCGTTGCATCACGCTCGGAGCGCAGTTTGACGAACGCCTCACGACCCACGTCTCCACCGACATGGACGTTATGGGCCTTCTCGTCGGCGACGGTTGTTTCCCACGCAATGTCACGGCCGTTTGGTCCGTAGTCATGACACATGTACAACCGCATGTCGTCTGGCAGGGTTAAGACTTTCTGAATTGAATCGTAAAGTTCACCTGCGTCCCCACCTGGAAAATCAGCGCGCGCAGACCCCCCGTCAGGCATGAAAATGGTGTCACCCGCAAAAGCCGCATTCCCCATTACATGCACCATGCACGCTGGCGTATGTCCTGGCGTGGCCATTACAAAGGCGTCAACCTCGCCGACTTTGTAGCGATCGCCGTCTTGGAAAAGCGCATCAAATTGAGACCCGTCCCGTTGGAAATCTGTACCTTCGTTGAAGATTTTTCCAAACGTCTCTTGGACTTCCATGATCCGCGCGCTGATGCCTATTTTACCGCCCAGCTTTTCTTGCAGATACGGAGCGCCCGACAGATGGTCGGCATGGACATGGGTTTCGATGATCCATTCCAAAGTCAGTTGGTTTGATGTGATATGATCCACAATGCGATCCGCATGATCATGGGTGATGCGACCGGATGCGTAATCAATATCCATCACGGAATCCACGACCGCGCAGGCCTTGGTTTTCGGATCAGAGATGACATAACTAATCGTGTTAGTGACTGCGTCAAAGAAGGCTTCGACGTCTGGCTTCATCGACATATCAATGGGATAGTTTTGCATAATTTTTCCTTTCAAACAGCAAGGGTTTTCGGAAGCGGCGCTGCGGTATATTTTGCAATCACTATTCCTACCAGCATGGCTGGAACGAAGAAGAGCGTGCCGCTGGCGGCCAATAGCAATGACGTCAATGCCGGACCTGGGCAAAAGCCACCCAAGCCCCATCCGATGCCAAAGGTGGCGGCGCCAACTACAAGCCTTGCATCGAAATCAGTGCGCGTTGGTAGATGAAACACGTCATGGAACAGTGGCGTTTTGCGTTTCTGAACCAGCCAGAACCCAGGCATCGTCACCATGATTGCCCCCCCCATCACGAAAGCAAGGCTGGGATCCCATGTGCCAAACAGATCAAGGAAGTTCTGAACTTTTGCGGGGTTCGCCATTCCAGACAAAATAAGTCCCATCCCAAACAAAAGACCTGCAAAGAGTGTGCTGAATATACGCATGTTCTTAGCCCCCCAGGACATGTCGCAAAACAAAAACAGTCACAGAGGCAGTGGCCATAAATGTCATGGTTGCAGCAATCGACCGCGCTGATCCGCGCGAGATACCGCATACGCCATGGCCGCTTGTGCAACCATTCCCCATGACCGCACCAAACCCGACCAGCAAACCAGCGATGACTAATAGCAACCCATTGCTTGAAACCATTTGAACAGGCGCAGCTCCAGTTAAGACAAACCAAAGCGGTGCCGCGAGCAGCAGACCAATCAGAAATATGATCCCTTGTGGCAGTCCGGCTTTATCGACTGATGGCGGCAATATGCGTGACACGATGCCACTAATACCTGCTATCCGTCCTTGAGTGGCCAATAGCACAACGGCCGATAGACCAATGATCCCGCCACCGAGCAATGATGCAAAGGGGGTAAATTCAGTTTCCATCTATTAACTCCTTAATGTGTTGTCATAAGTTTTGGCGGACGTATCATGTGATACGGTTGCCTTTATATTTGCAACCGTTTATATAAGTGATAATAAATATACAAGAGGTAATTTGACCAATGTTGGACATCAGCGCGCTCGAACCAAAAATAGCAGAAGCTGCCAAACTGATGGAAATGCTGTCGCAACCAGTGCGCCTGCGCCTGATGTGTATTTTGTTAGATGGCGAACAAAGCGTGCTGAGCCTTGCCGACAGTGCAGGTCTTTCGCAGCCGGCAATGTCCCATCATCTTAAAAAGCTTAGGGATGCTGACCTGGTGGAAACCAAACGCGACGGTCAGACCATCTATTACTCGGTGAAGGGTGTTGAAGTCGCGGAAGTCATCACAGTTTTGCATCGCCTCTACTGCCCAAAATAGTAAATTTGAAATTACCTTACTCAGTTGAGGTCTAAAATGGAGTTTGTGATAAGAATATCAAAGATCATCATCGGAGTTGCAGTCGCCGTACTTGGCCTTGGCATCGCCTTCAAAGACACGATCCAGACCCACATGTATGCTTATATGCACTCCAGCATGCACAAGAGCCATAGCGCCAATGGCACGCTCATAACATTAACAATATGCCTGGCCTTCGCGGTGCGAATGCGTCGCAAGCTGAATCTGACGAGCTTGCGGTCATGTTTGAAAACGTCGACACTATAACCCGTGAGGTCACAAATTTGCCGAACGGAATACGTACGGTCACGCGGTCGTCCGATGAAGATGTTATGGCGGTGCTGGTCAGTCACATTGTTGGAATGGTTGACCGCGTCGAACGCGGCGATGATCCCAAGATTTTCATCCAAAGCCCTACGCTGGATATTCTGTTTGCAAATGGAGCCGATATGCACTCGCAAATTGACGTGGCTGACGAAGGTATTGTTGTTGTGCGAACATCGACTGATCCTGAAGTCGTCGCAGCCCTGCATATCCATGCCGCAGAAGTCTCAGACATGGTTGATCATGGCATGCAAGCCGTCCATGAAGCGATGGCACAGCGCGCTGGCAACTAATGTTGTGAAGTGAGTTTTAAAGCCTTTAAGGCTTTGGGAATCGCGCTCCTTAAACATCTTTGTCCGCATCCCAAAAGCGGACTTTAGCTGTAGTAAAGAAGATCGGTAAGGGCACTAAGCTGAAATTCGCTGCAATTTGAAAGAATAACCGCTTAAGCCCAAGAGAAAAATCTAAGCCGCTAGGCCATGAAGCTTAAAAGGTTTGGCAAAGACGTCTAGAATCCAAAATACTAGCATGGATATTTCGGCTCGCCACCGCATCCCCAACCCTAAACAGGTTATGACCTCCATCATTAGACATGCTCGGTTGCGCCTCACCTGCGATCAAGGCCGGAATATCAACTACTCCATGGTTTGCCGCGTTGGCCACCATCTCATAGTAAAGCTCGTCATTCGGCAATGTGCCGTGTTCGATCACAATATAATCTGCCTTTAATTTATAGGGATGGTCGCCGTAATCAGAGTTAAATTCAGCTAGTACTCCGTTACCTTCACGGCTGATACTGTTCAACCTGAAATCAGGCGTCACCTCAACCTGATGGTCATGAAACGCTTTAATATACATTGGGAAGTTTGATGCCCCCATTTCATGAACCGCATGGCGGTCGGGTGTTACCAGCCGCACTTTAAACCCTCGCTTTGCCAGCTCAACTACTGTTGATGCAGCTTGATGCTGTCCGTGGTCATCATAAACCAAAACCATCTCTTCACCCGAAGCTATCTTGAGCGCCTCCCCTGACAGCACATCCCATGTTGAGTGCGCCAGTTCACCACCCTTAATATGTTCAATATCAGGCACACCACCCGTTGCTACCACCACAATATCAGGGTTGAGGGCTTCGATCATCTCATGATCTGCAAATTGTTGCCAATGGATATCAACCCCCAGCCTCATTACCTCACTGCTCAGCCAATCAACAATGCCGATCAGGTCTTTACGCACCTGGCTTTTTGCAGCAAGGCGAACTTGTCCTCCTAATTCAGAAGACGCCTCGATCAACGTAACGTTGTGCCCTCGCAAGGCGGAGACACGAGCCGCTTCTAACCCTGCAGGCCCGCCACCGACAACCACAACCTTTTTTGCTGTGCCGCTAGATGGTGGAGTGATATGTGGAATACTTCGTTCTCGAGTTGTCGCAACATTGTGGATGCACAACATCTCACCTTCATTATAGATACGGTCAATACAATATCCTGCCCCCACACAAGGTCGGATTTCTTCGGCGCGGCCCTCTTTCAGTTTATTGACCAAATGCGGGTCAGCAATATGCGCCCGCGTCATGCCCACCAAATCAACCAGCTTTTCTTGGATGGCATATCGCGCGGTTGCAAGGTCAGAGATGCGTGCCGCATGGATGGTTGGCGTTTTCAGCTCAGCCTTAAACGTCCCCGCCAATTGTAAGAACGGAGCCAGCTCTTTAAACATTGCAGGTACAGGATAATTTGCCAGCATATATTCCGTATCTGACCTCCCTACATTTAGATTGAAATAATCAATCGTACCGTCTGCTTCAATAATCTTCAGGGCTTCTAACGCTTCTTCTTTTTGCAAACCTTCTGCCAGCTTACTTTCCATTTCAACCCGCGCACCAATCACAAAATCAGTGCCTAATTCCTCTTTAACCTTCTCATAAAGCTCACGCAGAAAACGCATCCGTCCTATTAAATCCCCGCCGTATTCATCATCACGCAGGTTTGTATCAGGCGACAGAAACTGCCCGGGCAAATGCGCGTTTTGCAAAATCTCAACACCATCAAGCCCTGCGTCACGCATACGGCGCGCGGCGGCAACATAATCACCAATAACGCGTTTGATGTCAGCATGGTCCATCACTTTCGGAAACCCTCGATGTGCAGGTTCACGCACGCGTGAAGGTGCAATCACTGGCAACCAATCGCCGTCATTCCACGTTGTTCGGCGTCCCAAATGCGAAATTTGGCATACAATACGGCAATCTTCTTTATGGATGCGTTCAGCAAATTCTCTAAAATAAGGGATCATCCGATCAGACGACACATCTAGCTGACCGAAGACTGAAGGTGAGTCAGGGCTCACACAAGATGAACCACCTATCATCGTCATCCCGATCCCGCCTTTGGCTTTTTCCAAATGGTAACGTTGATATCGCTCTTTTGGCATACCATCCTCTGCTAATGCAGGCGCGTGGCACGTGCTGACAATACGATTTTTAAGAGTCATCGCCCCCAATTGAAACGGCAATAAAAGCGGGTCTGACATGGCACACTCTCAATTAAAAATTTGAGTTCAAGTATTCGCAAATATGAATTTAGACGGCGCACGGATGTGCCATTTGAGGCTAAACCACCTTAAATTTTTGTCAATTGTCTAGCCCCCTATATTCGCCCAGTCATTTTTAGTCGGTTGTACTAAGTGAGAATTACTGTTTTTTTGTTCGGGCATAGCTACAAACAGGCTTGCGGGGCAAGGAAAGTCCAGTGGAAAGAATGTTTTATGACAGCAGGGCTCTGTCGAAAGTCATAATTTTGGGTGTGTCGTGTAGCTCTACTTAAACAAACCACAGAACAAAAAGCACTTTACTCTTTAGCTCTTGGCAGGCAGAGCGTACCTTCGCGCTCATGGACCCCAAGGTCTGCTATGCGGACGAAGTGGACTTTGACGCCATAAATGGGAACGGCCGCTGGTCGCGTTTTGAAGTAGTTATGAAAGCAGAACGTGCGGAACGCATTCTTTCTTAGGGGCTTAGAGACGATTTGAGCGTGGCTGTGAAAGCAGACCTAGACTAATCGTTGCTCGCTTGCACCCAATTCAAAACGCGCGCCCTGCAAAGGGCTAACATCATCAACCCAATTATCTCAATCGCTTGGTCTTTCGAGCCCAAGGATGGCCCGTGCCCGCGATGGCGTTGCAACAGGCCGATCATGCTTTGCGCAAATCGTTGAGAGCTTTGCAACCAAAGCAGCGTTTGACGGCGCTAAGGTGTCTTTATCAAGGCGGATATTATCTTCTAGGCCGGTCCGCGCGTGCCCACCTGCTGAGACCGACCATTCGTTCAAGACCTCTTGTTTCGCCCCAATCCCCGCCGCGCACCAAGGGACATCTTCACCAAACAGCCGTTTGACCGTTTTAACATAGAAGTCGAACACGTGTCGGTCCGCTGGCATCGCATTTTTGACACCCATGACGAACTGCACATAAGGCGTATCTTTGATCTGACCTTTTGCATGCATCGCAGACGCCTTAAGGATGTGAGACAGATCAAAGGCTTCGACCTCAGGCTTCACATCGTATGTAAGCATCTCTGCCGCCAGCCAATCGACCAGATCGGGCGGGTTTTCATAGACGCGTGTTGGAAAGTTGTTAGATCCAACCGAGAGCGACGCCATATCTGGGCGCAATGGCAACATCCCACCCCGGGTTTTGCCTGCTCCCGAGCGGCCTCCGGTCGAAAACTGCATAATCATGCCTGGGCAGTGCTTTTCGATACCGTCCTTGAGGGCGGCGAACTTATCGGGATCGCTGGACGGAGTCTCATCATCATTGCGCACATGGGCATGGACAATTGATGCGCCAGCCTCGAACGCTGCTTGGGTACTCTCGATCTGCTCGCTTACAGTGATCGGAACTGCCCGGTTATTCGCTTTTCGTGGCAAGCTTCCCGTGATGGCCACGCATATGATGCAAGGATTGGTCATTTCGCGGGTGCCAGAACAAAATCGTGGACCACTTCGTAATAGGGGCGATCAAAACCAGCTTCTGCGATCTGCTTTGGATCTTCGATCAGCTCAAACTTGGCCAGCAGGCTTTCTTTGACCCCGAATACTGCGTCCGAATGGATGTAGGGATCTTCGGGGTCAAAAATATGTGTGATCAATGTCTCGAACCCGTCTGCCTCGAGGATGTAATGTAGATGTGCGGGACGAAACGGATGGCGGCCCAGTTTGTCTAGCATTTGTCCAACGGGTCCATCATGGGGAATTGAGTAGAATTTTGGCTTCACCCCCTTGAAGTGATATGTTCCATCCGCGCCGGTTCGAAACACACCACGCAGATTGAAATCCGGCTGTAGCCCCTTTTGCTGCACGTCATAAAAGCCCTCGTCGTTGGCTTGCCAGACGTCGATTTTCGCCGCATTGATGGGGCTTCCATCCGTGTCTATTATACAGCCTTTCACTAACATCGGTTCGCCCTTAAGGTCGAGACAAATGTCTGACCCCATCGGAAGTTCGGGGGCATTGGGCACATGAAACGGCCCCAGTACAGTGGATTCTGATGCGCCAGTTGGTTTGCGATTGTTAATCGCATCCACAAGCATCGACACACCAAGGCTGTCGCTGAGCAGAATAAATTCTTGCCGCCAGTCGTTGCAGGTATGCCCGACTTTCGTCAGGAATTGAATCGCTGCAAACCACTCTTCCTGTGTCGGTTCGATCTCTTTCACAGCCGCGTGCAGGTGCTTGGTGATCGCGGTCATGATCTGTGCCAAACGTTCGTCTTTGGCGTTGGCATTGCGGCTGATCACCACGTCTGCGGAGTTTTTTTCGGTAAAGTAGCCTTGTTCTGTCGTGGTCATGTCAGCCCCCTAGCGTGCCAAAATAGATGTCATTACACGGGTCAATTCCGCAACAGGATCGTCAACAAGACTATCATTGCGCCAGCACACGTGTTGATCGGGACGGGTGATAATACATCCGCTGTCGCCAAACTCACGGGCACGCGCCCAATCTCCCGTATGGTCGACAAAGTCCTGCCGTGGCCCAATAACATGCGCGTTTAAGGTGATGCCTAAATCTTTGGCAACTTGCGCAGCCGCATCAGCCCAAGCGTTTCCACCCAGCGCCGTGAACAATGTGAAGCCCCCCCTGCCAGCAAGATCGAGGGTCGAATGTTTGTCCCCCGCCGCATCAAATAGCCAAACATGCGGTATCCGCGCGCCTGGCCATGTGGTTGGTTGATAATGCAAGTCCGAGTCTAGAGCGAAATCCGGCTCGATCTGTCCGTCCGTAACAGTCGCATCCGAGGAATACCTTTGGTTCATTTCAACACCGTGTGCGTCAAACTCGTATTTCTTAAAAGCGATTGCGGCATTCAGGGCTGCGCGCTGCGCTTCGGCTTCGGCGGTCGTATCGCAACGTGCGTCCATGTTTGCCTTGATCTGTTCGATGTCCGTGCCGCCCGTCATGCCCAGCGCCTCAAATATCGGACCAAATTCACTAATCGATTGGTTGGCCCGGGTCACGATCTGTTTCGCGATCGGCGCACGTTCGACGGAATAACTATCGAGCAATGCCTCGCCCGCTTCGCCTTTCACCACAGCCGCCATTTTCCATGAGAGGTTAAACGCATCCTGAATAGAGGTGTTTGAGCCCAAGCCGTTGGATGGGGGGTGGCGGTGAGCAGCGTCGCCCATAATAAACACACGGTCTTTAGACATCTGAGTGGCGTAACTGTCGTTAACTGTCCAGGTGTTTGCATTAATCAGTTCGATCTCAAGCTCTGGATCGCCGACCAACTGGCGGGCCACGTCGGTCGCCATCGCTTCGTCCACCACGGGGGCGGGTTCGTTGATATCGTAACCCCAAACGATCAACCATTCGTTCCATGGTCGAATGCAACGCACCAACCCCATACCAATACCGCCCACATTGGCGCCAGGCTGCATGACCCAATACAAAACAGATGGCCGGTGCTGCACATATTTTGACAAATCTGCGCGGAAGTAGATATTCATAGATCCACCCACACCCATCTTGCCTTCCATGGGCAGGTTTTCGTTTTCAGCCACCAGGGAATTGCCGCCGTCGGCACCAATCAGGTACTTGGACCGGATAGTCAGCTCTTGACCCGTCATGCGGTCTTTACAAGTGGTGGTGACGCCGTCTTTATCTTGCACGTGGTTTATGTATTCAGTGCTCATCCGTGCGCGGGTGCCGCGTTTGCAGGCTGTTTTGAACAGGATTGGTTCCATGTAGGTCTGGGGCAGGTCGTTCATGAAGCTGGGCGAGGACAGCAGATGTTCGGCCTTGGACAGCGGATGGGTGCCCCAAGATTTCATGCGTCCAATCTCTTCGCCTGCAAGGCTTTCGCAGAATACGTTCTCGCCCATCAGGCTTTGATCCATCGCGTTAAGGTACACTTCCGCCTCAACCTCTTTTCCAAGATCGCGCAGGACTTCCATGGTGCGCTGGTTGGTGATGTGGGCGCGTGGTGTGTTGGCAAGCCAGTGGTAGCGGTTGATTACGACGTTCTCGACGCCATAGCTCGACAGCAGTGCCGCACTGGTAGAGCCGGCCGGGCCGGTGCCGATGATCAGGACCTCTGTTGTGATGTTAGCCATGTGATTAATCCTCTCTTTATGTCAGGTTGCCGCCCCGCAAGCGGCGGCGAATTGGAAATAGGTGAAGCCCAGTGCGTTCGGACAAAAGCCCCCAAAGACCGCGCGGCGCTACCAGCATAATGACGATGGCCAGCACGCCAAGCGTCATAAGATACCAGCTTCCAAAGTCAGCGAGCAGCGATTGCAGAGTGAAAAACACAAGCACACCAAGGATCGGACCTTCAATGGTGCCAATACCGCCGATGACCACGATGAAGATCACATAAGCCGTCCAATCTGTGACGCTGAACGCTGCATCGGGGCTGATCCGTGCCTTTTGCATGTAGATCAAACCACCCGCGAGGCCGGTCCCGAAGGCAGAGGTCAGAAAGACGATCCACTTCATGCGTCCTGCATCGACGCCGACCGATTTGGCGGCCTCGGTGTTGTCGCGCACCGCAGCTAATGCAAGGCCACGGCGGGTGCGCAGCAGCCAATAGATGCCCCCAATGGTGGCCAGCGCGAGGATCAGGGCAAGCCAATAAGCAAGGATGTCCCGCGCAGCAGCGCTGCGCACGCCAAGCAAGTCCTGAATACTTTGGACGAACCACATGTCACGAGTTACATCGCGCGGCAGCGATGTGCCGGTGCCACCGCCAAGCGTTTTCCATTGTGCCAGCAGCAGCCGTACCACTTCGGCAATCACCCATGTGCCGATGGCAAAGTAGGCACCGTTCAGGCGGAACGCGAAAAAGGCCGTTGGAACCGCGATGATCAGTGCCCCAACGCCTGCGATCAAGATTGCAGGGACCGGATCAAGCCCAGATAGGATCACCACGCCAAAAAGCGCATAGGCCCCTATCCCGACAAAGGCTTGTTGGCCAATGCTGACCAAACCGCTATAGCCCGCCAGCAGGTTCCAGAATTGAGCCAGAACCAACATTGTTAGAATGAAAAACATGTCCTGAATGGTGCCGCGTCCCGCAAAGAATGGTAAGAGGATCAGGACCGCGATCGAAATCAGACAGAGGGTTGAGGCGATGCGCGAAGTGGGGGTTTGAGTTGTGACGGAGTAAGTCATTAATCATTCACTCTCGGAAAGAGACCACGCGGCCGGACAAGGAGTACAATAAGGAAAGCGACATGCCCTGACAGGATTTGCCATTCCGGATTGATCGCAGCGCCCAAGGTTTGCGCGACGCCAATGATGATCCCACCGATCAATGTGCCCCAAAGCGAGCCAAGACCACCAATGATGACGGCCTCAAACGCATAGATAAGGCGGGCGGGTCCGATATTGGGATCGAAGTTCGAACGCAAGCCAAGATAAAGTGCTGCGATTGTGACAATCACCAGCGCAATGCCAGTCGCAGTCGCAAATATATTGGCGGGCTTGATGCCCATAAGGCTGGCTGTGGTAGCATCATCCGAAGTGGCGCGAAACGCGCGGCCCAGCTCGGTGCGGTAGAAGAGTTGGTTCAACCCCACGATCACCAGCACAGCCGACACAAAAGTGAGTAGCGGCATTATCCCAAGCGAGAGTGGTCCGATGCCCACAGATGCCGTTGTCAGACTATTGGTCGGCAGGCGCTGACTATCGGCAGAGAAGCCTTCAAGAAGCGCGTTTTGCAGCGCGATCGACAGCCCGAACGTTACCAGAAGCGGCGACAGGATATCATCCCCCAACGTGCGATTCAGCAGGAACTTTTGCAGCGCCCAGCCGATGACAAACATCACCGGCATGGCAACCAGAACGGCGATGAATGGTGATAGCCCCAGCAGCGTGACTAGAACGAGGATCAGGTAGGCGGCCATCACAATCAGATCGCCGTGAGCGAGGTTCACCAAGCGCATGATCCCAAAGACAAGGCTGAGACCCGAAGCAAAAAGCGCGTAAAGCCCACCCAATAGGATGCCTTGAATGATTGTCTCAATCCAGATCAATAGCCGGCTCCGAAATATGCGTTGTGAATGTCATCTCGGCTTAGGGTGTCGGGCGTACCGGACAGCGTTACGCGTCCCTCCATCAAGCAATACACGCGTTCAGCCACGGCCATAGCTTGCGAGATATCTTGCTCGACCACAATCATTGACGCGCCCGCAGCTTTGATTTGCGTAATAGCTTTATAGATGTCCTTGATCACGATAGGGGCGAGACCAAGGCTGATTTCATCGCACAGCAGTATACGCGGATTGCTCATCAATGCGCGGCCAATGGCAACCATTTGCTGTTGGCCACCCGATAATGCCGTACCTGGATTGTGACGCCGCTCGCCAAGGATTGGAAACAGGTCATAGACCGTCGCAAGGCTCCAGTGTCCGCTGATTTTGCGGCCGTAGGCACCGATTAGAAGATTTTCTTCAACGCTCAGTGAAGGGAAGAGCTTGCGCCCCTCTGGTACCATCGCAATACCCTGCGACATGATCTGATCTGCTGACAGGCTACCGATAGGCTTGTTCTCATATGACACTGCGGCGGCCTCGTTGCGCAACACTCCCGCGATGGATCGCATCAGCGTTGTTTTGCCAGCGCCGTTCGCGCCGATAATGGCGATTGTTTCGGCCTCGGCCAGTTCGATGTCAACACCGAACAGGGCTTGAAAATCGCCGTAGTGGGCAACGAGGGAATGGGTTTGCAACAAGGCCATCAGACTTCGATCCCCAGATAAATCTTCTGAACTTCTTTGCTGGCCATGATTTCCTCAGGATCGCCATGGCCGATGACCTTGCCGAAATCCAGAACGAGCAAACACTCGACGACGGATGTCAGAGCATGCAACACGTGTTCGATCCAGATGATCGTGACCCCTTGGGCATGGATGTCCTTGATCGTGCCAATAAGCGCCTGACATTCACCTTCGGTTAGCCCACCGGCGATTTCATCGAGTAGAAGCAGTTTGGGTTGGGTCGCCAGGGCGCGCGATAGTTCCAATCGCTTCCGTTCCAACAACGATAATTGGCCTGCGGGCGTATTTGCTCGCTCAATCAATTCGGTGCGTTCAAGCACATCAGCGCAGTCATCGCGCACTGCGGCCTCCGACTGGTTGCGCCCGTAGGTCGCGGCGACCAACAGGTTTTCGTAAACTGTCAGTTTTTCAAACGGTTGGGGGATCTGAAATGATCGGCCGATACCTGTCAGGCATCTTTCCATTGCTGAAACCTTCGTCACATTGCGACTTTCAAAATGGATGGTGCCTTTGTCAGACTTGATGTTGCCCGTAATCAGGTTGAATAACGTCGATTTTCCCGCACCATTCGGTCCAATAATGCCAAGCGCTTGGCCCTGCGGCACATCAAAGCTGGTATCGTCTATCACGGTGAGCGCACCAAAACTTTTTGAAACTGAATTGAGCGATAAGATCGACATAAGAGTATCCCTGACCCAATGAGTTTGGCGCATAAGAAAGGTGTGGATGTGCCCTGCAAAATTCACAGGGCAAATAGTTGGTTAGGAAATTTCTTCCACTGTGCCACCGGTTGGAATGTTCGGATGATCGGAATTGTCCACAATCACCAGATCATACCCACCACCGTCTTTCAGGCGCCACTGGCCACCCACGAGTGGTGTCTTGGCAACGTTTGCTGCCGCAAACGGCGGTAGCCCCGCACCATCAAAGGCAATGCGCCCGACCATTGACGAAAGCTGTGTCGCCGCAATGGCAGAGGTGACTTCATCAGGATCGCGGCTGTCTTCGACACGGCCCATGACATCTGCAGCCATCTCGAACAGCGCATGCACGAAACCAATCGGCTGGGTCCACTGCTTGCCTGTGGCAGCCGTATATCCAGCCGCCAGATCAGCCGCAGACACGCCAGTGAGAGAGGATGCAAATGGGTGGGACGGAGACCACCAGACCTCAGAGCTGAGGTTATGACCCTGATCGCCCAATGCCTCAACAGCTTGCGGAAACAGGATTGCTTTGCCGATGCTGGCTGCTTTTGGGTTGAACCCCTGCTGCTTGGCTTGAGTCCAGAACGTTGTGAAATCAGGTGGAATCGGAACACCTGTCACAATTTCACAATTTGCTGCCTTGAACGCGTTGATCTGTGCGCTAAAATCGTCCGTCAGGTTCTGGTAACGCCCAGTGTCGGTCAGGGTGAACCCTTGTGCATCCAGAACAGGCGGGAAGCCAACGTTGGGATCACCCCACGCGTTGCCGTCACCATCATTGGGGAAGATGGCACCAACGGATTTGTTCGTGTCTAACTGGTTCCACATGGATGTGAAGGTAGAAATCACATCCTCAAGTCCCCAGAAAAAATGGAAGCTGAAATCAAACGGACGCCAGCTGCCTGGATCGCCAGGATTGCCTTGCTGGCCAATGAAATATGGCTGCCAAGGGGCCACGGTCGAAATCACAGGGATTTCTTCGCTTTCGCAGGTTGTTGCCACGGGGTTCGTTGTTTCAGGTGTCGAGGCGACAAGCATCATGTCGATTTCATCGTCGATGATCAGCTCTTTGGCGACTTCTGCGGCGCGGTTCGGGTTGGACTGGCTGTCTTTGACGATAACCTCGAAGTTGGCGCCCCCTTCGGATTGCAGGAATCCGTTGATGATGAACTGGTCAGCGTCTGAAAACGCCGCCAGAGGGCCCGATTGTGGGCTGACATATCCCAGCCGGATTTTCTTACCTTGCGCAAATGCGGGTGCGGCAAGACCGCCTGCTGCCATTGTCAGGCCTGTTGCGGCGGATGATTTTAGTAGTTTGCGTCGTGTTAGCATGATGTCCTCCCAAACGTCGTTAGCTTTTAGTGATTGGTGTGTCGCCAGCCCAAGCTTCTTGCAGAAGTGCGCGAATATCGGTGCGCGTAAAGGGCTGTGGATTCGGGTATGGTTTTGTTGTTGCAAGGTCTGCGGCGCGGTCGAGGTCATGCTCGGACAGGCCGAGGTCATGCAAAGAATTTGGCGCGTTCATTCGTTTTGCGAACTCATAGAGAGATGTTCCGGCATTCACACCACTTAACAGCTCACAGATCGGTTGGAGGTCTGCGGCGGCGGCGCGTGCATTGTAAGCAATTGCGTGCGGCAGAATGATCGCGTGCGTCTCTGCATGAGGCAAATCGAATGAGCCGCCCAAAGTATGACAAAGCTTGTGATGCAAGCCCATGCCGACCTGCCCCAAAACAGTACCGCAGGCCCACGCGCCGCGCTGCGTGGCCTCGCGTGCATCAAGATCATCGGGGTTCGCAAGGACCGCAGGTAGAGCATCCACAAAAGCACGAAGCCCAGTGATCGCTAGCTCGGTCGTTTCGGTGGTGCGATCGGTGGCGTAAAGAGCCTCGGCAGCATGAGCCATCGCATTCAACGCCGAAGTCACCGTCATTGCAACTGGCAAGTTTCTGATCAATTCGGCATCGTAAAGGATCACTTCGGGCAAAGCCCGCGGATCGCTCAGCGTGGTTTTGATGCCGTTTTCGGTCTGACCAAGGATCGGGGTGGCCTCACTCCCTGCGTAAGTCGTGGGGATGGTGATCTGTGGCAGATCGGTGCGATAGGCAATTGCCTTGCAAAGTCCCGTAGTTGATCCGCCACCAATCGCGATTAGGCAGTCAGCACCAACCTCTGAGACATGCCTGATTGCGGCTTCCGTCACATCAACGGGCGTATGCATCGCCGCTTTGCAAAACACCCCAACGGCCAACGGCCCCAGAAGTTCGGCGATTTCCAGGGCGGCATCACACTGCTGTGGTGTGGCTAAGACTAAGGCTTTAGATGCACCAAGCCGGCCGGTTTCCGCAGCAATCGTTGTTCGAATACCAGCGCCAAAACCAACGCGAACGGCAGGTTCTGTAGCCTGAGCTGGCTGGGCCAATGTGCGTCCTCCCCGATTTGACTTGTGAGAATACTAGACCATTAAGGATGACGTCTTGATCAAATTAATGACAATCAATATAACTCAATGGTATGAAGATTGACCCAAATCACCTACATATGCTTGCTGCGATCATTGATACAGGCGGATTGGGAGAAGGCGCGAGCGCTTTAAATAAATCTCAACCAAGCGTGTCGCGCACCGTGGCGATGCTGGAACGGCGTCTTGGCTCGCGTTTGTTCGAAAAAGGAAAGCGACCGTTGCGCGCAACAGAACTGTGCCATTCACTGGCAGAACAAGGACGCGTGATTGGGGCTGCCAGCACAGCGGCTCAAAATGCCGCTGAACTGCATTCGGGTGGCAAGGCCGGTACGGCTCGAATCGCCGGCACGCCGATTTTTATTGACGG
>OCVR010001632.1_pt1 | contig 17783 bp, 20 predicted proteins | sample 1539091 | NCBI WGS metagenome assembly OCVR01 (sample SAMEA3355530, study PRJEB22509) | marine metagenome | biome: marine; feature: coastal ocean; material: water | place: USA | collected 2010-08-07 | depth 16 m | reverse complement strand
CTGTGATATGTTTATTTTTTAATCTTAGGAGAGTGGTATGAAAAAATCTTTCATTGCGCTTGCTCTGTTTTCGGCTTTTTCAGTACAAGCTGAAGTTGTTCAGGATTTGAGTGGCTGGCAGACGGATGGTAGCTCGGGCAACTGGACCTACAATGCAGAGTCAAACTCATGGTACCAAAGTGAAAACACAGCGACAGGGACATTTTTGTACGACCCCAGCGCAGATGCCTTAGGCAAAGCGGTTGAGGGCTCAATAAAAGTCAGTGGTGGTGATGACGACTGGATAGGGTTTGCTCTGGGGTACGATGCCGGCGATGTAGACAGTCCGGATTCTGACTATTTACTGTTAACCTGGAAGAAAGCAACACAAGGTGGCATGCTCATCGGTATGGATATGTGGCACATCACGGGTTCCCTTGGTGCATCAAGCCTGTTCAGTCCATACAGTCATCCTTCGATGACGCATGTTGCAAATGCATCCACACTCGCTGATACCGGGTGGGCAACGGGGGTAGACTACACGTTTTCTTTAACGTATGAAAAAAGCGGCGTAGGTGTTTTTGTCAACGACAACCTTGAGTTTGCGCTAACGCCGGGTGATGTAGGACTCTCTCAGTTCCAAGGTGGAAGTTTTGCGTTTTTTAATTACTCACAGGGTGGTGTGACCTATGATGGTGTGACGTTTGACAGTGTTGAAGCCGTCATATCGGAAGAACAGCGGGAACAGATTGCGGCTGAAGTGCCATTGCAAGGTGGTGCCGCGGCCATGTTACTGGCAGGTGCTGTCGGTTTTTCAAGGAAGAAGCGGGCTAACACGTAGTTTTCGCCTGCTGTTACAGCCAGAGAAACTTGGATGGTGTGGGCGGCTCAAAAATGATGTCGGCCACATCCTCTACCTTGTCAGTAATACTCTCGTCTTTACTTAGTTTCTTCCTTTCAGTTTTGGCCAAGTACAAACTGCTGCCATGCAAAGATATGTTTTCTGAAACAACCTGAATATATTCCCAGCCACCTCCATCAATGAACAGAGCGATGACCGTTTTATCTTTGAGCTGCTGTACAGCCACCAGGTCAATGCGCTCCCCACTATGCTCCAAACTTCCTGTTGTTACACTGCACAATGTGTCACAAGTAAATAAATGGTAGGGGTCTTCCCTGTTGAACGAATGTCAGCCGCATTCTACGAGTCTATTTTTCGAATGACTCGCTAGTTCAGGCTGACGGTTTCTCTTGTGATAGCACGTAGTCCTTAACTTTTTCCAAGTTCGCCCCACCTGTCGTTGTTACTGCATAAGATCTCGACCAGAAATAAGGCTTCCAGAAAAATGGTTTCAGGTGTCCAGCGTACTCTTTTCTTATATGTCTTGCAGAAACTGTTTTCAGATTACCAATCAAGCGAGATAAGTTTAGTGACGGATGCGCTTCTACAAGCAGATGAACATGATCTGTTTCAGCCCCGAACTCCATTAGTTCACATTCCCACTTTGACAGCACATCACTAAAGATATCCTGCATTCTTTCCATGATATTCTGATTAATAACCTTATGCCGGTATTTAATTACAAATATGATGTGATAGTGAAGCCTGTATGCACTGTGACTCTTTGTTTTTAGCGTATTCTTAGGTTGCATCTTCGTATCGTATCTAATAGTATATTTAACATGAAGATGATACGCAGTGACAGGCTAAAAATCAAGACTAATCCTCAGCAGCGCCATGTGCTGAGTGATACGGTGTTGCTGTATCGTCGTTACGTTCGTGACCTGATGGTATTAATCAACGCCAGGTGGCGGGTGTTTCAGCACGCCGATGGCAATGACGTCATCAAGTTGACAGAAGAACTCATTCACCCTACGCGTTTCCGGCCTGATGTTAAGCATCCTCATTTTCACAAAAACTACTATAAATTCCCCAGTTACCTCCGTCGTGTGGCGATCATGGATGCTGCCGGTCAGGTGCGCTCGTTCCACACTCGCTACAATGACTGGCTTGATAGCGGCATGACTAATATGCCACCCAAATTAACTGTCAGCACGTCAACTTTCCCCAGCCTGTACAAAGGGCAATGCATCAGGTTCAGCGCCGACAATAATATGGCGTTTATTAAAGTATGGTGGAACAGAGACTGGGTTTGGCAGGCGTTCAGACTATCAGGCAAGTCACGCTATTTAGGCAAGGGGAAAGCCATGTCACCACTGCTTACTGTTAAGGGCAAGCAGTGGTCGTTATCAACACCGGTTAAAATTGATGTTCCGCTAAAAGAAAACAGCGACTTCAGCGGCTGCGTGCTGGCTGTTGATGTCGGCATTAACACTGCTGCGACCTGCGCTGTCGTGGATAAGTCAGGCACTGTTGTTCGTCGGGTTTGTCTCGACAGAACAGACAAAGACCGGACTTGCCGCATCATGCAACGCATCCGCAGCAAAGCACGCAAAGCAACGCGGCACGGAAACCGCTTAGATCGTCATTTTTGCTCATCCGAGCATCGTCGTTTACGTAACCTTAGCAACAATCAGGCGCACCAGATCAGCAGAAAGATTGTCAACCTGGCGACTAAACTTCAGTGTGATGCCATTGTGCTGGAGAACCTTAAGCACTGGCGACCCAAGGCAGGTAAAAGGCGCTCTGTGATGAAAATGCGTTTTCATACGTGGTTTAAATCCGCACTTAGTGATCGTATTACTTCGAAAGCCCAAGAAAAAGGTGTCCGTACACTGAATGTTTATGCGCGAGGCACCTCCAGCTATGCGTATGACGGCAGCGGCAAGGTTAACAGAGATGCCGATAACTATGCCAATGCCAGATTCTCCTCCGGCAAGCGCTACAATGCCGACTTAAATGCCGCGTACAACATCGCGGCTCGCGGCATTCTTAAGCTTTACTATCCACTGATGCACAAGCAGCAGTGGAGTCTCGGTAGGCCGAATGCCTGCCCGACAACGGGAAACCCGTTGGTGCTATCCTCTTTATGGCTGCTCGCGCAGCAAAAAACAGGTTAGCAACCGGATTCCGCGATTCTATTCTTTGAATGAGTCGTCGGAGGTTTCAATAGCGCTGGCGTTTTATTTTCAGGGATAACCAACGTATCCATGGGTTGAGCAGGCATCATTTCGATAACAGCCAGACCTGGTTCATCTTCATCTGCCAGCACCTCATACGAGACTGTGGAAAAAATTATCACTGTGAAAAACATAAGTATGAAACAGGTTTTATTTTTCATAATACAATGCCTTATTATGTAGTTTTAACAACTAAATGCGATGTCGCCTCGCAACACCTTGATGACAAGATCGAGATCTTGTTTTACTGTTTGTGTTTCTTTGCTGCCAAGAAGATACCTTGCATTATAAAATGTAATTAGAACGGTGTCATTGTGTAAAGCTGTTACGTTGAGTTTTTTGTCTGCATGGCGTTCAACAAATGATTCATACGTTTCTTTCCGGTATCTTTCAAGGTTAATGATGCTCCCTGGCTTAATGTCGCCATGGATATTTGGGGTATCAGGTATGAGGTCGGGGAAGGCATCATAAACGGAGAGGCAAAGTTCGGCGCTTCGTTGTGCAATGCTGGTGACGTGTTCTTCATCGTTATTTTCTAGCTGGTATCCGAAACTACATTTGCAGGCAAGGGTGGGACGGTTGTGCCATTCACTATGCTTGTTAAATGAAACATTTCCCGGCGATTTGCCATGAGGTAAGTTTATTGTTACATCCCATCCCAACTGATGCATGTATTGTATAAGCGGAAAGAGTTTTTTTTGCAAAACAGGTCTGATGGAAGTGATGCTTTTCGTGTTCAAGGTATGATCTGTCATGACAGGCTCCTGGCGAGATGTTTCACATCATGCTCGGATAGATAAGAAATCTGCAAGCCGTCACCAAGACAAATGAATCCCTCCTTCAACATGATAGATACGGCAGCCTCAGAACGGGCAGTACTTTTTGAATATTGAGCATTAAAAGAGGCTGATATGTGCTCTAAAAGCGCGACATTTCCCTTCTTTGATGCTTCAAGCAGTTCAGGATCGTCCCGTAGTGTGCCATTACAGTCGATACGAGATGATGGGAATTTGTCGTGGAAGACCCGTTTCATCTCTGTGCAGAGTGTAACCATTTTTTTGAGTGCAACAATAACAGATTGCTCAGTGCTGTCATGGCTAAAATAACCATAGCGAAAACCGGATACAACCATGTTTAACCATCTTGATGCTTCAGCGGTGATGCGCATTCTGCTTGTGTGTCCTACATGCGTATCAGACGTCATCGATACTTCCCAGCCCTCGCTCTGCAAAAGAGCCGTTAATTCAAAAACAGAATCCGGCAGGTTGTCCAGTAAGGGAAGCGTTGCGGTATCTATACTTGCAGTCACGTTAATTTCGCCATGAGTAGGTGGTGCGCTATTGCGTTTGCCAGTGAGGCTAGATGCTCAGGTGCTTTCGTGTTGTGAAGTCCGACAGCGTGTCGGAAGGTGCCGTATTGGGGGGCTGTGCGTTTAGCGTAAAAGTCGAAAGTGTAATACTCGCCGGCTGTTCTGTCACGTAACGTAAAAAGTAAAAAGTCTCCGTTCATGATGTCGCCGGCAAAATAGCGCAATGCATGCTTGTGCTCATCAGCGATGGCATAAAGCTCTCCGGCTGTCTCAGGAATAGACAGAGAGACATCAGGGGGTAAAATGGCATACACCTTTTCAGGGATATCCAATTTTGCCTGCGGCAACACGGCACTGGGCGGGAACGGTGTCATAAATCATCTCTTATTTTTTGTTTTTTTCGAGATTACCACAGGGTTGTTCGTTCTTCAACAAAATAGTTGTTAAAAATAAAAGTTTCCTACAACAAAAAAGTTTACTAAACGCGAGTTTTATGAGACAATAAAATCTCACTCACACAGGTAATAAAGGTAGCTGGATGAAACTTCTTAATCAACGTTTACTTCACAACGCAGAAGAACTTTATATTTTCCCACATGACTTGCTTGCACAGTGGAAATCTCGTTTTAACGGCGTTTACCCTGCATGGCTGGCGCACGAAAAAACAACACTTGAAGAAGTCATGGCGTGGAGAAAAAGTGGCAAGGTTCCCGGGGCCGTTGCGGGAGCAGCGTTGAACCCGAATTTGAACGAGGGGTTTTATCAATGGATCGCAGAGCGTGGTAATGCAAAAGCACTGCTCTCTCTTTCTGTAAATGCTGCGGTTCCGGAAAGCGTGCTTACGTGGATGGTTAACGAGAATCACTACGCAACCATGCTAAAAATGATAGCTGACAGGGAAAAACCGCTTGCGGACACCATTCCTGAGAGTGAGATGGTGAAAAACCTCATTAACACACTCATGTTGAACATTGCCCGCCATAAAAATACGCCACTATCAACACTAAGAAGACTTGCGGCTGCGCCCTTTAACGAAGATGTCAGAATTGTGGATGCACTGACCAAGAACGCCAAATTCAGGGAGGCGGGTCCATTTGAATTAATGACAACTAAATTTGTCATGGAGCGCAGGAGAGTGGCCAGCGATTTCTGTCTTAGTCAGGAAGAAATCATGACGTTCTGGAAAGCGGGTGTTGATTTGCGGTGCGCAGTATTAAAAAACCCTCACCTTTCACCCGCGGTTCTCGGTAAGCTTGCCCAAATGACGGACGAGAAAGGTAAAGCAGCGATTATCTCAAACCCTTCTGTCGGTGTTGAATTACTTGAAAGTCTGTCACACGATCCATCGGCGTTTGTTAGAAGTGCTGTGGCGCTGTGTGAAAAGGTAAGTGGTGCAACACTCTCACGGCTGTCGAACGACCGTAACACGAACGTGGTCAGAAATACGGCTGCAAACCCTTGTGCGGACAGTGCGTTACTGAATGCTTTATCAAGGCGTCCTGAGGCGTTTATTCGCGAGGCAGTAGCAAAAAACAAACATACCTCCGGCGAAACATTGTCAGCGCTTGCAAAAGATTCATGCGATAAAGTGCGCGCAGCAGTTGCCTCTCACCCTTCAACGCCGGTGTTGAGCTTGAAAACCCTGTCTTCGGACAAAGTTTCAAAGGTATCTTCGTCGGTGGCGTCCTCGCCAGGTATGGGGGTTATCACGGAGCTTGAAGAACACCATGCGCTTTTAAAGAATTATGGTCAGGGTGCATTCAATTTTCATTCTCTCATGTCACCTAAAAAGGTAATGAAGCTTTTAATCAATTCAAAACACCCGAGCGAATTGGCGTTTATTTTTGGTTCAGGTCATGCGGGTGCTGTTGATGGTTTAATTTCACTTCAATCTGCATTTATTAATGAGCGTCTTAAGTTGAACCGAGCTGATTATTTACTGGCTTTAGATAAAATCAATGAAAATGTTGCAGGTAAGCGCCGCGCCGGAGCAGCCGTAGAAGCAGACTACATGAAGATTTTTATAAAATATCTTGGGGTAGACTTATTGGTCGCTGTGCTTGCGCAATATGAGCCGGATGAAGCGAAAGACTGCATACGTATGGCTCATGCATTATTGTCTTTCGAGCGTAAAGAAAAGAACAGGGAAAATCTTGCCGCCATTCTGAAAGTCGTTGAGAGTGAGCGTGTTGATTTCCATGATTACTTGACAAGCAAAACAAAAGATTTGTGGAGAGAAAAACTAAATGGGTTTTTCCAAAAATCATTACTCCCTTTCGTTTCGGAGGCAAACGATTTGCTTGCTGGTGGATGGGAGGTCAATTTGCCGGGCAATGCTTTTGAGCTTGCGGCAATCGGCGATGCGCAAAGCCATTGTGTCGGTGGCCCCTATTACGCGCAACAGTGTGCTGAGGGTACCAACATTATTTTTCAAATTATGCCTCGCGGTGATATGCGGAGAGGATACACGTTTCAATATGCGAGGAATGGACGGTTGCTTCAAGCCAAAGGGTTTGGGAACTCCGCTGTGCCAGAAACAAGAAAGAGTGAAAGTAAAGCTGTTATGCGGCTTTTCATAAAGGCGATGAATGGTCAGATTAAACCTGCCCAAGTCGATAATTGCGCAGCTTAATTACAACAAAATTGTTTATTTTTGCGGATGGTTATGAGACAATGTATTCATTGAATTATTGCAAAGAGAGCTAACAATGAGCGATAAAAATATAGCTTGTCCACAAAATGACGAAGACGTTTCAGGCGCTGAGTCAACGATGCTGAGAAAAACAAGAACGCCGGCTGATGTAATGCGCAAGATGCGTCAGTTTATGATGGTCAATGCGCCTGAAATAAACAGTGCAAGTATTATGGCAATGTCTTCTACGGCTCTGGAAAAAGTGAAAATAGGTCGTGTTGAAGCGCCAGGTGATGATCTTGACTCCAACGATGAAGGGCACTCAAATGGGATTGGTGACCCTGCATCAACAGCGGTAAGAGCAGTTGGTAAGCAAACGCCTAAATGGACAGATTTGACGATGATGCCCGGCATGTCGAATGATGCGATAGCGGTATTGGGGGCGAGCATTTTTGCTCATTTTGGTCTTGAAAGCGGCGGCTCAGTAAGAATGATTGCCTCAACGGAGCATGGCGACCTTTTGAATAGCGCGATGGAAGTCAACGCTGTTCTCAACTTCCTGGAAAACTATGCACAAAAGCATTCCGAAGACAACATGGTTATGTCATTCGAAGGTGTTATTGATGGGTATGCACCTCAGGTGCGCCTGTATCACACAGAGAACTTTGCCTATCTTGCTGTTTTCGAAGACACGGGTGTGAAAGGCCGTTATATCTATGCCTTTAAGCGCAGCGGAAACAAACTTGAGTATGGAGTTGAAGCATGATGAAATGCAGGGAAAGCATTATAATACGAGCCCAAAAAGACTTTAATCCCAACATTGTCAGCCTAAATACGGACGCAATAGCCACCCTGACCTTGCCGGATCTTTCGCATGGTTTTGATGATTTCAGCTATATTGCACCGGACTGGTCTGTCGAAGAGTTGGCAACGCTTTGGTTGGTTTTTAGCGCTCAGGCTTTTCAGTTCAAACACAAAGAGAAGCATGGTGGGTTATCAAAAATACACTACCTGGATTCTACGGGGTCCAATGCTGTACTAAAGATGATACGGGACAGTCATTCGGAGGGCGGTTTTCAACAGATGCGGGCTTTGTTCCGCACACTGCCACTTCACAAAGAGCGGGAATCTATCCTTAACGAGATGTACAGTGATGAGTCACGCATACAGCTGGCAAGCCAGGGCATAATTTCGTCAGCCCGGAAAGGATGGGTGTCGTGCGACCACGCTAAGCAGCTGGCGGATATGTTCCCGAAGAGCTTTAGTGATCCCTATCTAAAAAAGGCACAGCTTGCCGTGTCTGCGATTGCAGGTTGCGTACAGCACAGGGAGGGTGTCATTGTGAAAGATAACCTCACTGCGTTCGCTGATTACGAGGTGCCAAGGGTCTTGCGCCACTTCGGTGTACTTACCTATTCACCGGCGTTATTGGCAAAAATAGAAAGTGGGGTGCAGCTCGAAAAGGGTAGTGTTGAGGAACGCGCATTGCGTGGAGCAACAATCCTTGCCATAGAAATGATTGCTGCCCAGTTTGGCTATTCAGCGTCTGCGCTCGATAACTATTTTTGGGGAGCTCAAAAAGAAATCGGTGAAACGCCAGTGCATTTCACTGATACAACCTGTTATTAAGGTTAGGATTCTACGCATGCAGAGACGGGGAGTCCAAGGATGGATGCCTCATTGTTATTCAGCTCTTTCGTTAAACTGTACAACGTGTCCGATGTGCAGTTTTTAAGAGACAGTTTCCAAAATGAACGCATGAAAGGCCATAGTTCTTTTTTTGCTAACATGCCCGGGTACAGGACAGGGCCGTCATGATAACAAAGCACCGCTCTCACGTCACATGCCGCGTGAGAGTCCAGTTTTCTTAACTGCTGAGCAAGTTCATTAAGCCCGGCCTTTTGCATTTCCCTTGGCATATCAGTATTCATGTAAACAGAATGGTTCCCACTTTGATCGGGATCGTCGTCAAATACAACTTCTATCTTGTCAAGACGATACTTCCACTGCATAAGTGATATGTCTTCAGACTGACAAATTTCATCATACTCATCACGAAGTCTGGTTATCCCGGAACGTATGAGCGCTTGTTTTTCGTCAGACGTTAATGCCCTCAAAACCACTTTAAGGTACTTAAAGGGGGTGTGCAGTAAGTAGTTCTCGTCAGCGATTACGCCGGAAATGGTAACGGATATTTTGCCTTTTTGCAGGGCTGTATGGGCGATATTGAAAAGAAATGTCATGACAGGTATGTTCCCTTATCCTGATGTGCATCCATTTGTTATCACGATGATAACAGGTTTTAGTCGCCACACAAAACTTTTTTATGCTCAATAAATGTTGCTTTAGGTATTGGAACAACAATAGTGTGATAGTATTGTTTTGCAAAGCCAAAAAGGGAATTATGATGTCAGCGATCATGACTGATATAGCGAGAAGTAAAGCGAAGAGCATTCTCTTTGAGAGAGAGTCTTTCCTGGTTGTCGATCCTCATTTCTTGCAGCGTCCGGATGATGAGCTTATCAAAACGGAAGATATCAACCTTACCGTTTCAAGTTTGGTAATGAAGCAATACGACGTTATTCTGCCCGTAGAAAGACGGTATAAAAACGAAAGGTACTTATCTTCTGTCTCACCGTTAATTCTTGATGTGCCTCAGTGGATGGTTGCCAGTGAAAAAGTCATAGATCTCGAAATGATATGGCGGATTGCAGACAAGATGGCTGTTTGTCATCGCATGATGATTTCGCTTATTCCTCCTTCTGATGATAATCCTGATAAAAAATGGGTTTACCGGCCAATGAAGATTGAGGGAGAGAAGATATACCGGTTTGCATGTCCTGATCACAGGGCCTTCCTGAATCCGGAAAGTTACGTTGATCAACCTGACAAAGAAATGCTTGCCAATCTGATGTCTCACCGGCGAATGCAGAACGGGATGAAAACGTTTGAGTTGCAAGTCTGCGGCGGCACTCTAATTGAAGAGCATATCTCTTGCAGGCCCGAAATGATTAAAGCCGGGGGCGATGCGGATTGACACTTGTGTTTGGTAGAGATCTTTCTAATTTGTGCTCTTCTGAGATTTCAGGGTAGAATTTGCGCAACGCGCCTGAAACCACCATGATCTGAGCCAGCCCGCTTGCACCTTCACTGAATGCAACTTGTAATGCGCACGATTGACTGACTGGTGGCGTGATTTTATGCTCTTTAAACGACTCTGCCAATCGGCGTCCATTCTGTTCAACAGAAAGCTCAGGTAGGTACTCAAAGTCATTAAGTGCGGTCTGTATATTTTTTGTGGTATCAGAAAGTAAAAAGGTATCTTCTGACATCGGATTGAACCGTGTAACGGATTTTTCGTTAAAGACAACAGCGTGAAATCCACTGAGTGCGTTTTTGCCAAGCGGTATAATCAACCCATCGCTATCCAGATAGCCTTTCATCTTTTCTTTTACCATTGCATCATCAAAGTGTACCCACCGGTGTTCCGGCGGCGTATTGAAAAAAACAGATGGATCCACGCCGGCGGAAAGTAACACTGCGTGAAACTTTGTGTCGTTGTCAGCAAGAGGTGATGGGTGAAAAGCATTCTTTATAACGATCCCTTGACGCTCAAAGCTGTTTTCATCCGGCGCGCTTGAAAAAGGTGCTGTGTTTTTTTCGCCTGTGGCGTATAGCAGAGTCTGCCGCACGGCCTGATTGCCAAATGATGCGGGCAGGTTGAGCGTTGCCTCCATCACTTGCTCGATGGTCTTTTTGCCGGCAAGCATGTCTTTAATTACACCAGCCCCGGGACATCGCCCGAATTGCTGAATAATAGCGCGCGCCATCAAGAGGGACAGATCGTCATCTGATGATGATTTGCGGTATTTTCTGTACGTTTCGCGCAATAAGTCTAAGCTGGCGTTGAGCCCGCCGTTTTGTTTGACTGCTTTGTAGGCATCTTTATTTGTTAGCCCGGGGAGGGTAAGGGTAAATGTGGGGTTTCGCCTGCCTTCTTTTCTGGCCAGACCAGCTTGGACAAGTTCCATCAGGGAGGAACGCATTTTGTCGCCAACCGCCTTGTTCTTGCTTTTACCGTCTATTTTTAAGGTATGGTCATCTTCTGAAATAAGTTTTTTCAACATTGCTTCAGGTGATAGTTCAACATTGCGCCTTTTTTTGTTCCTTTCCCTGTTTATTAAGCGTTGGCGGTTTTCAGGCGAAATGGACGCATAGGACGTGGCACCACCGTCATCCCTTCCCCGGGTGATAATTTTGTCTGCAATAAGCTGACTAACTCTGCCCTGAAGTTGTTTTTTGATGTCCGGAGGCGTGTTTTTAAGTATGTAGAACTGACCTTTCGACGCTATTATCGAGAGGATTTCGTCTGTACTGTAAAGGGGGGTTGTCGGTTTGTTCATGTCGCCTCCGTGTCAGTTTTTATTTTATCACAAATATAAAACCATCAGACAGCTATTTGTCCTTTGTTGCGCCAGTGGTGTGATATGATTAAGTATGATATTTGTCGCAAGGAGTGCGGATGTGTTTTTTATCGGCTTTATGCTCTTGCTTGGTGTTTCTTTCTCTACGGCCATCAACTTAAAGTTTATTAGTGGGTATCGTCAGCTCGGAAACGTGTTGTCCAGCCTCGCTTGCCTGTCATCAATGTTCATGAGTGCGTTGGGATTGATGTTGATTAACGACGGGGTAATGAAAAGCATCACTCCTGTCTTGTCGGACTGGCGCATTTTACCGGTTTTAACGGTAGAGTTTACGTCTTTTTATTTTGCGAAAAAAAACTTTGAGTTCAACAGCAACAGTATAACAACAATCAAGTGCGCCATGTTATCTTCAATTGTTATTGTTCCCGTATTGAGTTTGGTGTTAACCCCTTTGATGGGATTTCAGTCAACACTTTTGGTTGGCTATGACTCCATGTGGGAGTTTGGGGTGTGCATGACTGTGCTGATGTCTTTTATAGGGTTATACTTTTTTGATAAACGCAGTGGTACGGTGAAATCGTGGTTTTACCTTGTTGCCTCACCGCTAAGCCTGTCTTTAAGCATGTTTTTCAGCACAAAATTAATGCAAACCCACGGCGGGTTTTCTGTCATGCTACTTGTTAGCACATCTAATTGTGTTTTGTTCTTCCTGATCGCTATTTTGTCAGGCGAGCTCGTTAAAATAAAGAACACGCCTCCCAAAGTGTACGCGGTAGTTGTTGGGACAGGAATAGCCCTGGTGCCACTAAACGTTTACGCTGCAACCATGATAGCGGTAGAATTTATCACTCTGTTAAAAAGGTTATCTCAAATTGTTGTGGGTGTCGTGCTTGATGGGATCATTCACAGGAGGTATACGCTTTCACTGAAAGATACTCTTCTGGTAATATCGCTGTTTATTATGGCCCTGATATTCTACAATATTAAGCAGGTCTGATTGAATGCTCACTTCCATCATTCATATGAACATGCATATTGTCGATACATTTACGCACCGAAGTCATCATGTCGTCATAGCTTGCGTAAAGCGGGTGAGATGTGCCGTGGGCAGTAAGGATCTCGCCATCCTTTATGCCGTGCATGGTGTTGACGTCCGTATTGCCAGCGCGAAAATAAAAATGATATTCAGTCTCACCGTCTGAAAAACAGTTTCTCCGGATGATGATATGCTCAACAATCAGCTTTTCCACGATGACTTCATGTTTGCACAACATGTTGGTAGGGCTCAATTTGAACAGTTCTTTTCCGACAGGTAACAGCGCGGGAACTTCAATTTCTTTGCTTTCAGACAGAGGTTTAACAGTAAAATCGCTAAAATAGTTGTCGAAAGTCAACTTTAAGAACTCCCGGTCTTCGTTCAGTTCGGACATGAATTTTTCAAGTTTCTTTTTTTCTTCTTTGAAAAAAGAGAGTTTGGTTTTGGCAATGAACCATTTGTTGCGGAGTGAAGTCAGCATTTTTTCTCTGGCCAATACAGAATCAGAGGACCTCTCATGCCGAGAAGTATACTCGGCCTTAACGGCCTCTTCCGGCGTCGCGTATCCACTTTCTAATAAATCTTTTTCTGTCGCAATAAATTCATGCACAACCTTACTGTTAATGTCTGCACTCCAGAATCGCTTTATTTCCGGATATTGCTTCATAAGCTCCGCAACGGTAATAATCATTAGGCAATCGTCCCTTCTTGACTGAGATTGACACCGTCAAGGCAAGTTCGGCAACTGAAACCTTTATAGGAATGGTTTACCATGTCGATCAGTTCGCGGCGGGTCATTGACACACACTGAGAGTTAAAGAAGGCGACGCTTTCGCCTTTGCACGGCTCACAGCGCTGTTCCAGTACGATTTCGTCAGAAATAATAGTATATGCAACATGAACCGGGCGTTCTTTCTGAGAGCCGCTGTGAGAAAGTGTGATGTCGGGTTCAGTTTTATTTCCATTTAGGCGTGAAAACAAGCCGTCCACATTAGGTCTTACCAGTAAGCTTTCCATTCTTGATGCCAGCTCACCTGCCAGCACTTCCCGATCGCCGGCATCATCAGTGCAATAAGCGTTCAACTCTTCAAGATCGGAAAGGATAGCTGTGTACAAAGAGCCTACTTGCTCATTTTTGCTTGATTCAGTCATTGTATAGATTCCTCTTGGTATGTGGAGCTATTATATCATTGAGCGTTAAATATTGAAACTTTTTTGTTGTAACTTTAAATAAAAAGAAAAAAGACAATTATGATGCATTTATCGACGGAAAATGATATTCTCATTTTTCACAATATTTGTTAGGGGCGTGCCAGCGTGCGGTTAATATTATTTTTTATTTTCCCTCTTATGTTTTGGTTCTCAGCCAAAACATTGGCTGACGACGCGCGCGATGCAGTAATTAAAGAGCTTACCGTTCTGGCCAGTCCGGAAAAAAGCGCACAAATATCAGTCAGTGAAATCGTCGAACGCTCGGATGCAGAATACCACAGAGCAATGTCAATTGGTGCATTCGACCTGGCTTACGAGGCGAGCAGCATAGCAGCCTTTAATCTTTCCCTTATGGGACAGGATGCAGATGTTATGACGCGCTACCAGGAGAATGTTGACAGCCCCTACCAAAAGGATAACTTTAAGGCCACTCTTCGTTTTAACTGGTCTATGATGAACACCTATGCGCGGAAAGAAGATCATGAGAACGCAAAGGTTTTCATAAGGAAAGTTGAAAAATCATTGCAGGGAGAAAATTTTTCCCTGCGTAACGCTGCGTTCATAAAAACCGGTCTGGGGCAAGCGTATTATTGGCTTGGTGATTACCAAAAAGGTATTGGCTACCTGAAGTCGGCCAAAGAGAACTTGCTTGAACTCGATATTTCTGAGGGCGAACGTGAGCGACTCTTGCTGGGTATGGATTTACGCATCGCCAATCTTTACTTTGAGCTTGAAGACTACGAAAAATCCCTGTCTTATTATTTGCAAGGGTACGAACACTCCCTTAACGCCAATGATAAATCGATGATTGCGGTCTATCAGTTTAATATCGCACTTGCTTATGAATTGATGAAGGCGTGGGATAATTCTATCCGTTATGCAGACATGGCAATGGAAAGCAATAAAGCTGTTAACGACTTGACCTATTATGCCATGTCCATGGAAATAAAAGCGAAAGGGTTGCGTTATAAAGGGGACTACTTATCTGCCGTTGATTACGAAAATAAGGCCATCAACATTTATCGTGAAAACGATAATCGGGACAATGAATTGTTTGCCTACATTCAGCTTGCGATGACGTATCTCGACATGGGAGAGATTAATCAGGCTGAATCTCTGCTATTGAAGCTACAAGCTTTGCCTGACGAAGAGTCTAAGACGATCAGAAAAGAAGTGGCCTACTGGATGTTGAACTATTCCGTTTTCAAGGAAATTGACGATTATGCGGCCGCGCTTTTTGCGCTGGAGAAAGTGCGAAGCATTGAGTCTGAAGAAGTCCGACGCAGAGAAGAAATGAAAAGCGCCAGGTTGATGGTGGAGTATGAAGTTGAAAGCGCGGCGCAAAGAAATGCCGAATTGGAAAAAGAGAACCAGTTGAAGACATTGATGCTTGAAGCGAGGCAGGCTGAAGAGCAGGTTCAGAACTATAAGATATACAGCCTTCTTGGCCTTTTTGTTGTGCTTGGTGTTTTCATTTTAAGAGAGAGAGGCAGTTCAGCCAGAAGCAGAAAGATGGCGAACACGGATCCTCTGACATCAATCCCAAACAGACGGGGTATTGAGAGTAAAGTCTTTGATGCATTAAGAGAGCAGGAGAAAAACGCCACGCCGATCTCTCTTTGTATCGTAGATTTGGATAATTTTAAAGTGATAAACGACAATCACGGTCACGATGTGGGTGATATGGCGCTTAAGCACTTTGTTAAGATTTGCCAGTCGTGCCTGCGTAGTGGTGATCATCTTGGCCGATTTGGTGGTGAAGAGTTTTTACTGGTTCTTCCTGACGCTGACAAAGATGCGGCAACGCAAGTCTTTAAAAGGTGTCAGTCTGCGTTAAAAGAAAACCCTCTCCGCGTTGGTGACGAGGGGGTTGAAGTTTACATGACGATCAGTATGGGGATATCCACATCCTACACCGTGACAGGGGCCGCTGGAACAACCCTGAAGCAGCGTTATGAGACAATGGCGAAAACTGCCGACATAAATGTTTACAAGGCCAAAGGGGCTGGCAAGGATGCTGTGTTTGCAACTTGTTAGTCGTATTTTTACGTTTTAGTTTTTTTTATGATAAATTACTTACCATGGTGACTTTTGCGTCGCAAGATTTAGTATCAGATTGAGAATTTATAATGAAACTAAAAACAACACTGTTTTGCGCCTTGATGCTTTCTTTCGGCGCGAACGCTGAACTTATAGAGACAGATTGGAAAGCCGGCGGAGACGCACTGGCAACCCTTCATGAAGAAACCGGTCTGGAATGGCTTGACCTCACCCAGACAGACGGTATGTCAATTGATCAAGTCGCAGCACAAACCGGTGAGGGTGGTAGCTTTGAAGGCTGGCGCATCGCGACGTTCGATGAAATAGACACTTTTGTTCGCTATGCATTTGGCGAAAAACTTCCTGAGGGTAGTACACAGGCTCAGGGAGGTAACACTAATGAACCCGTATACCGCAGCTTTTATGAGCTGATGGGGTTAACGCACACCATCGATCAGCGGCGGCACTCTCTGGGAGTGGGCGCTGATGATGCAGGCAACGTTTACACTTTTGGTGTTCTTGGGTACACGTCGGGCGGCACTTCAACATATTTCAGAAGTGGTTATGCCGAGTCTTCAAGTACGACGTCGACAGCAAAGCCGGAACGCGGTGTTTTCCTTGTTTCCGATGGCGGCACGACGCTATCATCGATCAACAACCCAAGTCTCAACGCCAACAACCCCGCTGCCCCGATCAATGCCAATGCGGTTCCTGTCATCGGGATAGGTGCAATGTCTTTGTTTGGTTTGCTGGGAAGAAGAAAGAGAACCGCATAAAAAAAGCCTGCTTAGCAGGCTTTTTTTTATCCTTTAATGTTAACGATTTGCCGTAGCCTGTATAACACTTCGACAAGGTCGTTTTGAGCATTCATAACAGCTCCGATATCTTTGTATGCAGCAGGGCTTTCGTCGAGCACTTCTTCATCAAGCCTCGCTTCAATACCCGACATTGCTTTTGCATGGTCTTCCATTGTTATCCGGCGCTTCGCTTTACCTCTGCTCATTACGCGGCCAGCGCCATGTGAACATGAGCAGAATGAGTCCTTGTTTCCAAGACCACGAACAATAAATGAGCCTGTGCCCATGCTGCCAGGTATGATACCAAGATCTTTTGCTCTCGCCCTTACAGCACCTTTGCGGGTAACCCACACGTTTTCACCAAAGTGGTTTTCGCGGTCTATGTAGTTGTGGTGACAGTTGACCGCTTTTTTGCCAACATGGGCATCCGGCATTGCTGCTACATGCTTATGTATGAAAGGCAGGTTTGTTATGTCACGGAGTTGCGAAATTGTGTTTTGGTCCATGTGTACCGCTCAAATTAATGCGTTCAAACCTGATCACCAGTTTTGAACCAACGCTTTCGCGCCTGGCGTGAGCAGCTACGCCAGTAAAACAGGCTGCAATTTATGTCCGTTCACCATGAGCGGCACCGGTGGACCGGTTTTCTCGGGCTGTTTGAACAAAGCAGCGTGTTTCTTCACAATAGCTTTCACTTTCCCCCAACGTTGCAGCGGGCCGCCGTCAATACTCACGGTCTTTGAGCGGGCACTGCAAAGCTGTGTGCCAACATTATGTGGCACGGAAAAGCGAATGCGATCATGTTTGAGACCCAGCGTCCGGCGCGCAATGACTTGCGCCGCGGCCTGATGGGTCGTATTTTGTGTGGAATGGTATTTAAACATTCCGATAATGGAGGTCATGGCCGGGTTGACGGCCTTGCAGGGGAAACCCTCACGGTAACACCGGCGCTCAATCAGCGATAGCACCATGTTGTACGCAAACGCGGATAGCATCGTTCTGTGGTGCTTGCTCGTAGTTTCCTTCAGGGCTTGCTTCTTCCGGCTAAAGTCCAGCTTTTCAATACCTACACCGACATTGTGCTGCCTGGCAATTTCCACGACACGTTTTACGGCATCTCCGATCATCGCCATGCGTTGCCCGGTGGTCAAACCTTTGGCTGAGGCTGGACAGGGAATGTTCTCGACATGCTTTTTGTTGCCGTCCGGCGTAACCACACACACGGCCAGGTGATCGGCGTTGACATCGACACCCAGACAGCCATTTTCGTAGC
>OCVR010001619.1_pt1 | contig 17844 bp, 15 predicted proteins | sample 1539091 | NCBI WGS metagenome assembly OCVR01 (sample SAMEA3355530, study PRJEB22509) | marine metagenome | biome: marine; feature: coastal ocean; material: water | place: USA | collected 2010-08-07 | depth 16 m | reverse complement strand
ATACCGATTCGGACACTTCCGGAGGAAGATCGATCTGCTTCACGCGCACATCTACCATTTCAACACCGTACACTTCCTGCACAACTGTCGAAAGCTCCTCTGTAAGCGCCTGCATCAGCTGATCTCGCTCGCCCGAAACCACCTCCTGGATCGTTCTTACCGCCAGTTGATCTTTCAAGCCGTTATTGATGCGCTGTGCCAAAAGATTCATGGCGCGTGCCTCGTCGCCATTGGTTGCCGTGTAGTACTTCTCAGTATCAGACACCTTGAACTTGGCATAGGAGTCCACAATCAGGGCTTTCTTTTCCTGTGTAAAGAAACGTTCAGGCGTGGAATCTACCGTCAATACGCGCCCATCGAACTTCCGCACATTGTTCACGAAAGGAATCTTTACATGCAGACCCGGTTGCAAATCCGGCTGAACCACCTCACCAAACCGCAACAACACACCACGTTCGGTTTCCTTGATCACAAAAAGCGATTTACTGGCCACCAGCACCAAAACCAGTGCCACCAGAATGACTACGATATTACGTCCGGACATATTCAACGCCCTCCCCTGCGGCGCTCACTGACCGCGGCATCGCGGCGTAATTGTTCTGTGACCGCGTTGGTCAACTCGCGAATATTGGTACTGTCTACCTTGAGCTGGCCATCACCGCCGTTAACTCGCGGGCTCTGCGCCGCCAGCTTGTCCAGCGGGAGGTACATCACATTATTACCCCCCTCGACATCCACCATCACCTTGCTTGACTGGGCGTACACCGTCTGTATCGCGTCGAGGTACAAGCGCTCTCTGGTTACTTGAGGCGCTTTCTCGTACTCCTCCAACAGCCGCGTGAAACGCTCCGCTTCACCCTGAGCATTGGCTATCACCTGCTCCTTGTATCCGTTAGCTTCCTCTATCTGGCGCTGAGCCGCACCACGCGCTTCCGGAACCACTCCGTTCGCATAAGCCTGAGCCTCGTTCTTCACCCGCTCCTCGTCTTCCCTCGCCTTGATCACATCGTCGAATGCGGCCTGCACCTGTGTGGGAGGCTTACCCTCGTCTACCGTGACCTTTTCTACGAAAATACCGGTCTCATAGAGGTCGAGATACTCCTGAAGCCTATCCTCGACATCGATAGCAATCTGCACACGGCCTTCGGTCAGCACCATGTCCATGCTGATCCCGCCTACGACATGACGCAGAGCACTCTGGGCGGCGTGGCTCAGAGAGCGCTCCGGATCACGCACTTTCAGAACAAATTTCACAGGGTCGTTGATGACATACTGCGCGGACATTGCAACCTCAACGATGTTCTCGTCCTGAGTCAGCATGATTTCCCTGAAACTGACCGAACGTACCTTTGTAACATTCAGCAGGGTGACATCGTCGATCAACGGTGGATTCCAGTGAAGACCTGGACCGACCAATTCATAGTACTTACCAAAACGGAGAACGACGCCGCGCTCTTGCTGGTCGACCTGGTATAAACCCATTGCCGCCCATATCACGACCACAACCAACAACAAAATACCAATGGCCGCGCCCGAGAAAGCAGGTCCAGACCCGCCCCCGGCTGATGAGCCACCGCCGCCAAACAGGCCTCCGAGGCGCTCCTGCAGTTTTTTCAATGCCTCATCCAGATCGGGCGGGCCATTATTGTCGCCGCCACCCCAAGGATCCTTGGGCTTGTTTCCACCACCGCCCGGTTCATTCCAGGACATATCTAACTCCTAATTCATTGAGACCAACAGTTTAACAAACTTTTCGTGTCCAGACCGCAATCGGGCGATACAAGGACGCATTAATAAATAGGCTCCGGGCCTTTTTTCATCAGGCGGTTCCAGTCCGCGCGCGGCAGTCGCACCTTGAGATGGGCGACTCCGTCCTCGCCGTACTGCTCCGTCTGCACCGCGCCAAGGCTATAAAATGCCGAGCGTAAATCCCCCTGACCCGGATCGAGGGAGACATCCTCCGACACCATATCGCGGCCTACCAATTCGGCAATCGCCTGCATCAGAAGTTCAACCCCCTCGCCGGTGACTGCACTCAGCCAGACCCGCAGTGGTCGACCATCAGAATCACGATCGAGGCGCGGTGGCTGCTGCAGCAGATCCAGCTTGTTAAACACCTGTAACTGCGGAATATCCTGCGCGCCAATCTCCGCGAGTACGTCCTGCACCTCGCCCATATTTCGCTCTTTTTCCGCGTCTGATGCGTCGACCACATGGATCAGTATCTGGGCACTCAGAGTTTCCTCCAGAGTCGCCTTGAACGCCTCGACCAGATTGTGCGGCAGATGAGCGATAAAGCCCACTGTATCAGCCAATACTATTGGACCGACGCTCTCCACAGATACCCGTCGCAGCGTGGGATCAAGGGTCGCAAACAGCTGGTCCGCTACATATACACTCGATGCCGTCACGCGATTGAACAGCGTCGATTTGCCCGCGTTGGTATAACCGACCAGTGACACCGTTGGAATTTCCGCCCGCAGACGGGACCGTCGCCCCTGATTCCGCTGCTTGCGCACTTTTTCCAGCCGCGCCGAAATAGAGCGAATGCGTGCGCGCAGCAGGCGACGATCCGTTTCCAACTGCGTTTCCCCGGGACCCCTGAGCCCGATCCCGCCTTTTTGTCGCTCCAGGTGGGTCCAGCCTCGCACCAAGCGGGTCGTCATATGTTGCAGCTGCGCCAACTCCACCTGCAGCTTACCCTCATGCGTTCGAGCGCGCTGGGCGAAAATATCGAGTATCAAGCCCGTGCGATCCAGTACCCGACACTTGAGTTCGGTCTCCAGGTTTCTCTCCTGGCTGGGACTCAGGGCATGATTGAACATGACGATTTCAGCACCGTGTGCATCGACTTCCCGCGCAATCTCATCGAGCTTACCCGACCCCACGAACGTGCGGGGATCCGGGGCCCTGCGTGAGCCCATGATATAGGCGGTGGGATCCCCGCCCGCTGAGATCACGAGCTCCTCGAATTCACGCGGGTCTTCACGCTGGGACTCACTATCGAGGTTTAGATGAACGAGTACCGCTTTTTCACCCGAACTGGGGCGTTCAAAAAACAATGCTACCTCGTGACAACACGTCGGATGGCTGCGACACCCTGCTCAGGACCCACGGCCCCGCAGCAGCTAGCTGCCGGCTTCTTCATCATCCGGCGCATTCTGCAACGGCACGCGCACTACCCGCGAGGGCACGACGGTCGATATAGCGTGCTTATAGACCATCTGGCTAACGGTATTCTTGAGCAGCACAACAAACTGGTCAAAGGACTCAATTTGACCCTGCAATTTGATGCCATTGACCAGATAAATAGAAACCGGCACTCGTTCCTTGCGCAGGATGTTCAGGTAAGGGTCTTGTAGCGTATGCCCTTTTGACATAACAATCTCCTAATTTGACAAGGCTCAAACTCGAGCCAAAAAGCTTTATAAAATAACGTCTTACCACGTCCTGCAACAAGCAGATGTGGTCTGAACCTGAATTTCAGGCCGTCCATTATAATGTATTTACAACAATCTGATAGTAGGCGAGTCCGAGTTATGCTCGAACATCGCCAATGGCCTGCAATGCATGCGCCAGCGGCGTGCACGGCACCCCTGCATCACCGGATACAAATTGGTCACTTTGCGCGACGTTACCTGCATGATCGGTTAATATCCACTCAATTTCCGGCCATTTTCTGAGCCACGTCAATTGTCTTTTAGCCAGCTGCCGTGTCGCTGCGACTGCCCTGTCACGCGCTTCTTCGAGCGTGCAGAGTCCATCCAGGTACTGCCAGACCTGTCGATAACCCACCGCCCTGACGGCGGGCAAGTCTGGATGCAAGTCACCCCTCGCCTGCAGTTGACGCACCTCCTGCACCAGCCCCGCATCCAACATAAGGCTGAAACGCTGCTCGATACGGCGATGCAGTTGCGCTCGGTCCGCCGGGCAGATCGCCAACTGGATTACCCGATAAAGATCACGGATGGCGCCTCCGCCTCCCTGGCTGCCCTGGGCATGGAAGGCCGACAACGTAGTCCCTGTCGCTCGGTAAACCTCCAGCGCCCGACTCAGACGCTGCGAATGCCGCGGGTGAATACGCGCCGCTGCTGCCGGATCTACCGCCGCGAGTTGCCGGTGCATATGCGGCCAGCCCTGTGCCGCGGCCTCCCGCTCGATTTGTGCACGAATCACCGGGTCCGCCTCGGGCATATCGGCGAGACCCTCCAAAAAGGCTTTAAAATACAGCATTGTTCCCCCTACCAGCAGGGGGGTGCGGCCACGGGCAACGATCTCTGCCACCCGGATTCTCGCATCCTCGGAAAACCGCGCCGCTGAATAGGCCTCAGTGGGGTCACAGATATCCACCAGATGATGCGGATAATCAGGTTTGGCGCTGCCTATATCCAAGCCGCGATAGACCAGCGCGGAGTCGACGCTGACCAATTCACAATCCAACTCAGCCGCAAGAGCGATCGCCAACTCTGTCTTACCGGAGGCGGTGGGGCCCATCAAGCAGACCAGCGCGGGTTTGGCGGACGTCATTCGGGCCTCAGCGACCACGCAGGAACAGCTTGTCCAGCTCCTCGAGGCCCAGCTGAACCCAGGTCGGGCGCCCGTGATTACACTGCCCGGAACGCTCGGTCTCTTCCATGTCGCGCAACAACGCGTTCATCTCCGGCACAGTTAAGCGCCGGTTGGCCCGGACAGAGCCATGACAAGCCATCGTCGACAGAATTTCATCCATGTGAGCCTCGATACGCTCTGAGCTGCCGTATTCCACGAGGTCAGCCAGCACATCACGCAATAGCATTTCGAGGTCAGAATCTCTTAGCAACGCAGGCACCGAGCGAATCACCAGGCTCTCCTCTCCACCCGTCTCAACCAGCATACCCAGGTTGCGGAACAGCGCCGCATGCGTCTCAGCCACACTGACTTCCCGCTGACTGACGGCGATCGACTGCGGCACCAGCAAGGGCTGGCTTCTAACACCCTCTGCATCGCGGGACGTTTTAAGACCCTCGTAGGTAATGCGCTCGTGGGCAGCGTGCATATCTACCAGCACCAGGCCAAGGGCATTTTCCGAGAGAATATAAATGCCCTTTAACTGCGCCAGTGCATAACCCAGCGGCGGTATCTCAGCGTCCTCCGGAACCGGGGAGTTTGAGCCGTAAAGCCTGGCATAGCCCTGCAACTGCTCAGTCACTCGTGCCGGGCCCACAGCCATAGGGGCGCGTCCGCCCGACATCGCGCTACCTGCCCGCGATACATCCCAGGACAGCGCGCCCTGAGCGCGTATCTCGCCCGTAGCGGTATCGACCGCCATACCGTCAACCGCCACGGGCGTGTGAGCAGTGCCATCGGCCAGAGCCGGCTCATTGCCGGGCCGCAGATCCGCCAGAGCACGATGCAAAGTAGAAAACAGGAAATTGTGCACTGCGCGGCCGTCACGGAAGCGCACCTCATGTTTTGTGGGATGCACGTTCACGTCCACGAGGGCGGGATCGAGCTCGAGGTATAGCACGAACGCAGGATGGCGACCGTGGTAAAGCACATCCCGGTAAGCCTGTTTAATCGCATGAGCCACCAACTTGTCACGCACAATGCGCCCGTTCACAAAGAAATACTGCAGGTCCGCCTGGCTGCGGGAGAACGTAGGCAACCCGACCCAGCCCGTGAGCCGATAGGGGGAGGCATCAGATTCGATGACAACCGCCTGCTCCATGAAGGCGGGACCGCACACCGAGGCGACACGGCGCCCCTGCTCGACGAGCGTCGTCGCCGCTTTCAGGCTGTGCACTGCCTTGCCGTTATGCCGCAGGTTGAAGGCTACGTCGAAGCGGGAGAGGGCGAGACGCTTGATCACCTCTTCCAGGTGCCCGAACTCCGTCTTTTCCGTGCGCAGGAATTTGCGCCGCGCAGGCGTATTGAAAAACAGGTCTCGCACCTCTACGGTCGTGCCCCGGGGGTGCGCCGCAGGCTTGATCTGCACCTCCATTTCTCGCCCCTCACAGACAGCACTGCAGCCCTCACTGCCATCCTCGGCGTTATTGCTGGTAAGCACCAGGCGCGACACAGAACCGATACTGGCCAGCGCCTCTCCGCGAAAGCCCAGGCTGCCCACTTCCTCGAGGTCCTCCAGAGAAGTGATCTTGCTGGTGGCGTGCCGCGCCAACGCCAGAGTCATGTCCTCGGAGGGTATACCAATGCCGTCATCGCGGATGCGAATCAGGCGGGCACCGCCCGACTCAACCTCCACCTCTACTCTACTCGCAGCCGCGTCCAGACTGTTCTCCAGCAATTCCTTGGCCACGGACGCCGGGCGCTCTACCACCTCGCCGGCGGCGATCTGGTTGGCCAGTCTGGAACTGAGCAAACGGATTCGAGACATGTAAACTTGGGGTCAACTCTTGGGTATGGTGAGCTTTTGCCCCACCCTTATCTTGGTACTGCTGATGTCGTTATAACTCATCAGGTCAGTCAGGGGCACACGAAAGCGACTCGCGATGCCGGAGAGTGTATCACCCCTCGCTATAATGTACTCCTGGCCGCCTTGCTGTTTCTGCCAGGCAAGCAACGTGCCCGACGGGGGATGGGCGAGAAACCAGCTCTTGATGCCCCGGTGAATCGCCGCAGCCATTTTCCTTTGGTAGCTGCGGCTCGCCAGTTTACGTGATTCGTCGGGGTTGGAGATAAACCCCGTTTCCACCAGAATAGAGGGAATGTCTGCCGACTTGAGCACAGCAAATCCGGCCTGTTCTACCTTTTTTTTGTGCAATCGAGCGACGCTGTCCATGCTCTGCAGCACACGGTCTCCGAGGTTGAGGCTGGTATCCAGTGTCGACGTCATGGACAGGTCCGCCAGCACGCCAGCCAGCACGTCGTCTTTGTCTGACAGGCTGACCCCCCCGACCAGATCGGCCGCATTCTCCCGCTGCGCGAGGTACCGAGCGGCGGTACTGGTTGCACCGGTAGTGGACAGGGCATACACAGAGGCACCGTGGGCCGAGGGCCGCCGGAACGCATCAGCATGGATGGAAACAAACAGATCTGCCTGGCGCTTGCGCGCGAGTTCCCTGCGCCCCTTGAGACTAACGTAATAATCGCCGCTGCGAACGAGCGTAGGGCGAAAACCTGTGTCCGACTCCAGCAAGGCGAATAATTCCCGGGAGATAGCCAGCACAATGTCCTTTTCGCGAACCCGGGAGGGGCCGATCGCGCCCGGGTCCTCTCCTCCGTGTCCAGCATCAATCGCAATTATGAGGTCGCGCTTCCCGGCAGCATCTACCTGCTTCTTGACCTCAACAGGCCGCGCCTGCTTGTCGTAAAGGTCAAGCACAAGGCGGTCGCCAGCCTGTTCATTGGCGCGGAGGTCAAAACTGCGAGGGTCGACCTCAGCACTGACCTCGAGCACAACACGCAAATCATCACCATCGCGTATGCCCGAGCGAATGGCGGTCACCGGCGTTTTTTCCAGGTTCAGTTTGGTCAAGTCAGCACCCAAAGTGGCCTCGCGAAGGTCTATCACGATGCGTCGCGGATTGGATAGCACCATCAGTGAATGCTCGGTCGCGCCACTGAGATCAAAAACAATACGCGTGTGGTCAGGTGCTCGCCACAAGCGCACATCGTGCACCTCTACCGCCCACACGGAAGGGCAAACCAGCAAAAAAAGGGCCACCCAGATCCAACACGCCCTGCCCATAACACTCCCGCTGACCCATTACTGTTTTTATAGACCCGACATCTACCCGTCGGGCTGCGCTCGCAGCCGCGCCATTACTCGCTCACCTCGCTCGGACCTGGCGTCATAACCCACGCGACGCCCCGGTTCGTCGCGATCAATGGTAATCACTAAATCTGCCGAGGGCAAAGCGCCTTCACCCCGCTCGGGCCATTCCACCAGGCAAACGGAAAAATCACCAAAATAATCCCGGATACCAATAAATTCGAGCTCCTCCGGATCGACCAACCGGTAGAGGTCGAAATGGAAAACCTGATACGCCTGCAGCTCGTAAGGCTCGACCAAGGTATAGGTGGGACTCTTTACCGCACCGCAATGGCCAAGTTGCTGGATGAATCCGCGACTGAACGTTGTCTTGCCCATGCCCAGACCGCCCTGCAGGTAAACAACCAGCCCGCGCTCCGCGGCACGCGCCAATGCAGCACCACTCGCTACCAGAGCAGGTTCGTCAACGGCCGTCTGCGCAAAGGCTGTCATCAGCCCAGCAAAGCCCGGAGGCGCGGCAGTAAGTCCGTTGCCAGCAGCCCTCGCTGACCCTCCTCGGCCGCGACATCTGCAGCGGCACCGTGCAGACAAGTGCCGAGTGCGGCCGCCTCAATCGCGGTGAGACCCTGCGCCCATAATGAACCAATGACACCGCTTAACACGTCCCCCATACCGCCGCTTGCCATACCGGGATTACCATAGTCGCTCAACAGCGTCTGTTCGCGATCAGCAATGAGGCTGCCATTGCCCTTTAACACGACCGTGGCCGCATAGCGCGCCTGCAGCTCCTCTACCGCGGCAAACCGATCAGCCTGAACGACGGCAGCAGTCGTGCCAAGCAGGCGGGCCGCCTCGCCCGGATGCGGCGTCATGATTCGCGGCCCTGCCCCGGAATCTTCAACCACTCCCTTGGCCCGCATAGTCAACGCATCGGCATCCAGCAAGACCGGCTTGCCACTCGCCAGCGACCTGTGCAGTAACTGCCTCGACCAGGCAGCGTCGCCAAGACCGGGGCCAACCACCAGCACGTCAGCCGCCTCCAGCAGGAGCGCAAATTCTTCATCAGAAGAGACACCGCGGGACATGGCCTCTGGAGCGCGAGCCACTAGCGCCGCAACATGTTCAGGACGCGTCGCTACGCTCACCAAACCCGCGCCACATCGCAATGCGGCCTCAGCAGCCATCGCGGCCGCACCCGCCATGCCATAGTCACCGCCCACAACCAGCACCGCACCGCAGTGGCCTTTGTGGGTGGTTAACGACCGCGGCGGCAGTTGCTCCAGCAGCGCGGCGAGATCCAGTCTTGCGCAGTTGCCGCCCGTCGATTCGTAAACGCTGGCGGGCACTTCCAGGTCGGCAAACTGGACCGCGCCGGTATATTCCGGCGCCTCGCATGTGAACAAACCGCGTTTCATGCCAATAAACGTTACCGTCAAATCCGCTCTCACTGCGTCGCCGAGCACTTTGCCTGTGTCACTGCAAATACCCGAAGGAATATCGATCGCCAGCACCGGCAAGTTGCTGCTGTTGATGCTGGAGATAACCGCCGGATATTCACCTCGCAAAGCGCCTGCCAGGCCGGTCCCGAGCATGGCGTCCACGAGTACACCGTCGATGGGCATTTCATATCCGTCAAAGGAGCACACCGGCACACCGTTGGCCATCGCCTGTTCCCGCGCCATCAGGGCATCGCCGGTTATTTTGCCGCTATCACCCAACTGCACCACTGTGGCACTGATACCACGCTTGTGCGCGAGGTCGGCTAAAAGGTAGCCGTCGCCGCCGTTGTTACCCGTACCACAGAATACCGTTATGGCATCGGTTGCAGGCCACAGTTCGAGCAAATAACGAAAGGCCACGGCGGCAGCACGGGCCATTAGTGTCACGCCAGCGATACCGTGCTCATGGATGGCACATTGATCGAGGGCGCGAGTTTGTGCAGCGGTATACAGCGCTTCAGTTCCCAACATATTCCAGTCCGCGATTGATAATGGCCGGCCATTTCACGCCGTACCTCTGCAGCTAGGATAACAGGCCTTATTCTGGTGAACATCCACTGCTCTGCGCAAGGAGCAAAAGATCGGCAAACATTTCATTCACGCTGCGCCCGAATTAAGCAGCGCAGAGTGAGATAGGTTCTGTCAAACTAGTGCTCAAAGACAAACCACGGGGCGATGTGAATTGCAGAAAACGCCAACAGAACAGGAGCTGCAGGCACTGTCGTCGGACATCAGGCGATGGGCCGGTGAACTGGGATTCCAGCAAACTGGCGTTACCCATGTGGAGCTGGGCGAGCACGAGCGCTACCTGCAGAAATGGCTGGACGCAGGCTTCCACGGTGATATGGACTACATGGCGCGCCACGGCAGCAAACGCGCCAGACCAGACGAACTCATTCCAGGCACACTGCGCGTAATCTCACTGCGAATGGATTATCTAACGGATGACACCAGAGCGCTTGACGTGCTGGAGTCACCGGAGTCCGGCTATATTTCACGCTACACTCTCGGGCGTGACTACCACAAGCTGATCCGCAAGCGGCTTGCCCAACTCGCCACGCGCATTGAGGAAGCAGCGGGAGGTGGCGCCTACCGCGCCTTTGTCGATAGCGCGCCAGTGCTCGAACGTGCCATCGCCGAACAGGCCGGCCTTGGCTGGATCGCTAAAAATACAATGCTCATCAATAAGGACGCCGGCTCCTGGTTTTTCCTTGGGGAAATCTACACAGACCTGCCTCTGCCCATTGACACACCACACAGCGAGAAGCATTGCGGCACGTGCACCACCTGCCTTGATATCTGCCCGACAAAGGCGTTTACAGGGCCCTTCCAGCTGGACGCGCGTAAATGTATTTCCTATCTGACAATCGAGCACAAGGGCAGCATCGATGCAGCCTTAAGACCCATGATAGGAAATCGAGTGTTCGGTTGCGACGATTGCCAGTTGTGCTGCCCCTGGAATAAGTTTGCACGTCACACTGATGAACCAGACTTTCGCCCCCGCCATGGCTTGTCGAATACAGAGCTCACGGCCTTGTTGCTATGGGATGAAGACACATTCCTTGCAAAGACCGCCGGCTCCGCCATTCGCCGCATCGGTTATGAACGCTGGCTACGTAATGTCGCCATAGCGCTGGGCAACGCGCCTTCTTCCGAGCGCGTCATACAGGCACTGCGCCAACGGGAGCACCACGCTTCTTCCCTGGTCCGCGAGCACGTTGCCTGGGCACTCAATCAGCATGGCGTTACTCCAGCCTGAGGAAATGCTCCCGGTAGTAACGCATTTCGCTGATCGACTCACGAATATCGTCCAGCGCCAGATGGGCGGCGGACTTGGAAATACCTGACGCAAGCTCAGGCCGCCAGCGCATCATCAATATTTTCAGCGTGCTCACGTCAAGGTTGCGGTAATGGAAATAGGTCTCCAGTCCCGGCATGTGCCGCGCCATAAACCGCCTGTCCTGGCAGATTGAGTTGCCGCACATAGGAGACGCTCCCGCCGGAACCCATTGTTCCAGAAAGGCAACGGTGTCTCGCTCCGCGCGCGCCTCATCGATGTCACTGGCGCGCACACGCGCCACCAGGCCAGACTGGTTATGATGCCTTGTATTCCACTCGTCCATGCCATCCAGCCGGCTATCCGACTGATGCACCGCGATGACAGGTCCTTCCGCGAGCGTGTTCAACAAACTATCAGTGACGATTGTGGCGATTTCAATAACAACGTCGCCTTCCGGATCGAGGCCGGTCATTTCCATGTCAACCCAAATGAGATTATTGGCATCCTGCATACGATTCCCGTCCTGCCCGGTATGTGAGGCGCGCAGTGTAACAAATTGCCTCGACAGACCAAGACTGCCAACTAATAATGGGTAGATGAGCAAACGTAAACTGAGCCGGCAACAGGCCTGGCGAGTAGAAAAAATCCAGGAGGAGCGCGCCAAACGCGCCGCGAGGCGTGACGAGGCTGCACAAGGTGCGCTGTCGGGTGGGGAACTCGGGCCCGAGCAGGACGGCCTTATCGTGGCCCATTACGGTACGCAGGTCGCGGTGGAGTCGATACCGGGCTCGAGTCGCCGCTGCCACCTGCGAGCCAATCTGGAAGGACTGGTTACCGGTGACAATGTAATCTGGCGTGAGGGGGATCCCTTCGGCGTCGTTGTGGCTCAGCGGGCACGAAGCAGCGAGCTTTGCCGGCCGGACTCCTACGGCAAACTGAAGCCAGTCGCTGCCAATATCGACAGGATTATGCTGGTCGTAGCGCCCTACCCCGAACCCCATGCCAATTTAATTGACCGTTACCTGGTGGCAGCAGACGCGGTCGGAATAGAGCCGGTAATCCTGCTGAACAAAGTCGACCTGCTTGCGCAGGATGCAGCCAGAGAGGAAAGTATTCACAGCATGCTCAGCGTCTACCGAGACCTGGGCTACCAAATCATTCACACCTCAGTCAAAACCGGAGGAACGGACGCTCTCCATTGCGCTCTGGAAGAACACACCAGCGTCTTCGTCGGGCAATCTGGTGTCGGCAAATCATCATTGGTGAATGCCTTGCTGCCGGGCGCGCAGATGCCGGTAGGACCACTGTCAGAAAATACGCAAAAGGGCACGCATACCACTACCACCGCACAATTGCTGCATCTGCAATGTGGCGGGTCACTGATAGACTCTCCTGGAGTACGCGAGTTCGGCTTATGGCATATGACCAGAGAACAAGTAGAGCAGGGTTTCCGTGAATTTCAGCCACTCTTGGGGCACTGCAAGTTCCGCGACTGCCAGCACGAGGAAGAACCGGGCTGCGCGATCCTGCAATGCGTCGCTACGGGTGATATCGGCGAGCAGAGGCTGCAAAGTTATCGGCGCATCGTGGCCAGTCTGGAAGACAGTCGACAGTAATCCAGCTCAGGATCAGACCACTGCGCCTAAACTTTCCCCCACGCGCGTCATTACTCCGGGAGCATAGCGCTCATCAAACTCCATTACCCCTTCAGGGAACAGCAGAATCACCGTAGAGCCGAGGTAAAAGCGCCCCATTTCTTCACCTTTGGCCAGCGAGACCGCTGCAGGGGGATTCACATGATCCACCAACTGTCGGCGCCGTTGCGGCGGTGCTACACGACCAGACCAAACCGTTTCGATGCCTGCCACCACCATGGCACCGACCAGCACCATCGCCATGGGACCGAAGTCCGTATCAAAGTAGCAGACCAGGCGCTCGTTACGCGCAAACAGCCTCTCCACGTTGTCAGCGGTAACACCATTCACCGAGAACAACTGGCCAGGAACATAGCAACTCGCCGTTAACTGGCCCGCCACGGGCATATGTACGCGGTGGTAATCCCTTGGCGACAGGTAAATAGTCGCGAATCGGCCGCCGCGAAACGCTGCTCCACGGCTCGAATCTCCGCCCAGCAGATCGGTCACCGTATAATCACGACCCTTGGCCTGTAAAAGCCGCCCCTCGACAATGTCACCTATCTGGCTGACGGCCCCATCAGCAGGGCAAACAAGATCTGCGCTCGCCAGGGGTCGCACGCCCTCTCGCAGGGGGCGCGTGAAGAACTCGTTAAAACAGGAATAACGTCGGTACTCTGGCTCCTGCGCCTCTGACATATCCACATCAAAGGCGCGTATAAAACGATGGATAACAAAGTCTTTCAACCAGGCCGGATGACGCCACTCGGCCAGGGCACCGGTGAAGCGAGACAAGAGGTGTTGCGGCGCCAGCGCCTGAAACAAGATAAATAGTTTTTCCATGGCGCACAGTGTACCCGCAAACCGCCTTTAAGGGGTGATCGTTTGTGCCGCTACACTAAACCCCTGCATGGATTTTTCTGCGCACTGTGCCTGTCAGCGGACGGAGCCGAAGAGCACAATTTCACACACTCCGACTCCTGTCCCGGAACTCTATCGCTACAGGTTCTCCTCAGCAAAGGCGGCCAGGCGTGAACGCACAATACCGTTCACGTGCATGATGCCCGCGTGGGGATAGGCCTTACTTTTTTCTACCAGATAAGTGAGCCCCGACGTCAGCGGTGAAATATACTTGTTGTCTATTTGAGCCAGGTTACCCAGCACCACAATTTTGGAATCGGCCCCGACGCGACTAATCACCGACTTGAGTTGAAACTGGGTCAATCCCTGCGCCTCGTCAATCACGATGTAGGCATTATTAAACGAGCGTCCGCGCATAAAGTTCAGCGACTTGAACTGAATATTGGCCCGTTCTTTGACGTAGGTAATACTGCCATGACACGATTCATCCGTGCCGTGCAATACCTCCAGATTATCGTCAAATGCGGCGAGCCAAGGCGCCATTTTCTCCTCCTCTGTACCCGGCAGAAAACCGATATCCTCTGCGATCGGGGGGGTCGAGCGCGCCACAATCAATTTACTGTACTTGTTTTGCTCGAGGATCGCGTGCAGGCCGTAAGCGAGCGCCAGCAATGTTTTCCCCGACCCGGCAGGGCCGGTCATCACCGTCATGTCCACGCTGTCATTATCCAGCAGGGACATGGCCATTGCCTGCTCCAGATTGCGCGGTGACAAACCCCAAAAACGCTTGTGCATCAGGCTGTCGCGGGAATCACAACGCAGGTAGACAAAGTCCCTGTCCACGCGCTGCACGAAGGCAATGAATTCCTGATCGTCGTGCACGAACATATTGGGATACGCCTGTGGCAGCGACTTGCGCGGAATCCGGTGCAGCGTACAGTTGCCCTCTCGCAGCGTATCGACTTCGCTGATCATGGACCAAAAATCGCCCTCTACATGCTCGTAACCGCGCGCAAGCAGGTCGATATCATCGAGAACCCTGTCGCGCCTGTAGTCCTCAACGTGTATCAGGCCAGAACCTTTCGCCTTGATTCGCATGTTGATGTCCTTGGTCACCAGGCAGACGAACTCAGCGGGATTTTCCGCCTGCAGGCTCAAGGCCACATTGATTATGCGATTGTCATTCGCCTGATCTTGCGTGCCGTCGAGATAGGGCACATCAGCGTCGCCAATCAGGCGCTGGTCAGGGTATATCGCAAGTGTTCCCCGGGGCACATCCTCAGGCGTTGAACCGGGCACGGGCACGCCGGCCTGAATATCTTGCGGTGATGCGTTATCGACGACCTTATCGATCATCTGTATCGCGATACGCGCCTCACGGCTGACGGTCTTGTCGCGACGGTCCTTGATATGATCGAGTTCTTCCAGAACGGTCATCGGAATGACCACGTGATGTTGTTTGAAGGCAGCTACCGCCGTCGGATCGTGCAGTAATACGTTGGTATCCAGTACATATGTCTTTTTGACAACAGCTTTGAGTGAAGTGGTTTTTTCTACACGCAGCGTAGAATCTCGGTCCATAAAGAATTCCTCTCGGTGAGTTTCAAGGGAGCACAACAATCCCTCAGCCGCTTTAACGACTGGGAGACATAAAACACGATGGGCAAAGCTTTTTTCGAGGGCATTGTGACGGCGCGAGAGGTACACCCCAGTGAAGGACACTCACTGGTGAGATGACGGTACCTGGCGTTCGACTCCGGAACGACTGTATAGATAAGGCAGCCCGGCGTCTGAAAATTATTCAAATCCACATCCCGGCGGCATGCAACCGCAATGACTTGATTATTGGACTGGCTGCGGCGCACTGTCAAGGCATCGCGAGAAATTCGCAAAGCTTTGTGTCATTCCAGCATAACTCACTGACAGCAACGTGGAATTACGCTACGATGGTGCGCTGATTCCATGATAATAACCTCGCTTCATGCTTACTCAGGATAATCTCACCCAGCTTACCGATCTGAAAAACCAGATGGAGGCTGCGAAGGAACGCGCCGAAGCAGTTGTCAAAGGTACTCAAGCCCGGTACGGATTCGCCGTGCTGGACGATGGGCGTGAAGTGTTCATCCCTCCGCAAGAAATGCTCAAGGTTTTTCCCAACGATCGAGTACAGATTTGTATACGTCCCACCAAGGACAACAAAACCATTGCGGATATTGAAAAGCTGATTGACAGTCCCGTTGAAGAATTCACGGGGCGCTGCGTGCGCAAGGGCAAAGCCGTTTTCGTCGTGCCGGATCTGCCCCAATTCAGCCGCTGGCTATTCCTCCCCACACAGGCCCGCAACGGCGCAAAGGAGGGAGACTTCCTGCGCTGCGCGATACTTCGCCACCCTATTCGAGACGGCAAACCACAGGCCAAGGTCCTGTCGGTTCTGGGCGATGAAACCACCCCCGGGATAGAAATTCTCTACAGCATCAGCAAGCACCATCTGCCTAACCAGTGGAGCAAGGGCAGCCTCAATGACATTGAAAAAAGCCTCGCAGAACACCCTTCAGAGACGACGCTGGATCGGCGGGACCTGACTGATCTCGAGTTCGTCACCATAGATGCGGCAAAAACACAGGACATTGACGACGCGCTCTATGCTGAAATCAGTGACGACGGATGGACACTATTTGTCGCCATTGCCGACCCAACAGCCTATGTGAGCACCGCGTCGAGGCTTTACAAAGACATAGCCCAGCGCGCTACCTCCGTCTATTTTCATGGTGATGTCCTGCCAATGCTCCCCGAAATACTCTCGCAAGAAACCTGCGCCCTTTCCGAGGGTGTGGACCGGCCGGCGCTGGTATGCAAGATCTCTGTCAGCGACGCTGGAGAGGTAGGTGAGTTTGAGTTTATTGAAGCCACCGTGCGCTCGCGAGCCAAGCTGTCTTACTATGCAGTCGAGCGCTACCTCAATGGGCAGTATGACGAGTTAATGAGCCACTCCACACCACTGGAATCCCTCTATCAGGTTTATCGAGCACTGCGCAGCCGCCGCGAGCAGAACAACCTGCTTATGGATGACAGACAGGAGTTTCGATGGATTCTCAATGACAACAAACAGATCGAGACCATCGAGACCGCGGAGAAATTACTCTCTCAAAAGCTGGTCGAGGAATGTATGGTTGCGACGAATCGGTGTGCGGCGCGATTTTTAGTGACAAACAACACAACGGGACCTTTCATCGCCCACCCGGGATTTCGCTCGGACCGACGGGAGGAACTGAAAAAATTTCTCGAAATGCACGCTCCCGATCTCGCCGAACTGGATCCGGACACCGTGCAAGGCTACCGCGACATCATAAAGGGGCTCTCTGCTGAGGGGCGAAAACTGCCGTTACGCACCATGGCTAACAGGCTTCTAACCCGCGCGGCAGTGACAACACAGCACGCACCCCACATGGGCATGGCCCTGGACTGTTACACCAACTGTACCTCGCCCCTGCGCAAATACGTCGACTTCCTCGTGCACCTTCAGATCAAGGCCATACTGAACAAAAAAGAACCGACTGAAAATGTTGAGGAAACACTGTTAAAGGGACTGAGAAACCGCATTGGCGCGAGTCGTGAAGCGACCATGGCAACTGATCGTTGGTTAGCGGGGAACTACCTCAAGCGGCTTACTCAGGACGGCGGCGTCACTTTTAAGGCGACAGTCTCCCACGTGACCAGCAGTGGATTCACAACACGCCTGACACAAAACGGACTGACCGGTTTTGTAGATCTGCGCAAAGACCCTGAAAAATTCAGCTACGATAAATGGACCGCCAGCCTGACCAGTACCACTCGCCGCTTTCAAATCGAACAGACAGTAGAGCTTTCGTTGATAGGGCTTGATGACGAGATTAGCAATCAGGCGCTGTTTGCTCCAGTCCCGGGCTGCGGCCTGAAGACTGTGGCCAAACCAGCCACACAGGATGCTACTTCCTAGAGACCGGGGAGCGTGAAACCTCGGTGGTAGCACCCCCTGTCACTGATCTATGCGTGTCTTTCGCCATCTGCTCCCTGACCCGCGATACCAGTTGAATCATCTCTCGAACGCCAAGATTACGCAGGTACTCGCCCATCTGCGGGTAGGTATCACACCACACATCGGGGTTTACCACTCGCAGGGTTTCAATGATCTCTATTTCGCCGTCAGAGAAATCGGAATCCCCGAAAATCAACCGGGTGAAGGTATCGACTACCGTCATCCCATTAGTACAGTCCATGCCGCCATCTTTATAGGATCGTCGCACTGGCACTCCCCCTGTTATCAAGGCCGTTGAACACCTATTCAGTATGGACGACCCCTGCGCGGCACCACCCGTCATT
>OCVR010001618.1_pt1 | contig 17847 bp, 12 predicted proteins | sample 1539091 | NCBI WGS metagenome assembly OCVR01 (sample SAMEA3355530, study PRJEB22509) | marine metagenome | biome: marine; feature: coastal ocean; material: water | place: USA | collected 2010-08-07 | depth 16 m | reverse complement strand
ACGCCTTGGAGCTAACTGGCGATCTCAAGGCTTCAACTGAACCCAATGAAGACCTCACCATTGCACCGCAACAACCTACCGCTGGCGGGGAGTTCGCAGTTCAAGAGGGTGACCAAATCGATCATTATCGAATGATCCGCTGGCTCGGCTCCGGCGGGATGGGAACCGTCTGGGAAGCCGTCGACGAAAACAATGGTCGCCGCGTTGCCATCAAGCGGAACGCCGAAAGCATGGGTTCGGATGAGACGTATGTCAAACGTTTTATCCGCGAGGCCCAGCTGGCAGCGCAAGTCTCCCACCCCAATGTGACCTTTATCTATGGCGCCGGCAATGAGGACGGTCAGCCTTATATCGCAATGGAATTAATGCCTGGAAATACCTTGGCCGACTTAGTCGGCGTTGAAGGTTCGCTGGCTTGCTCGGTTGGCGTCGATCATGTCATTGGCATCATTGATGGCTTAATTGCGGTACACGAACAGGGGATGATTCATCGAGATGTAAAACCGGCGAATTGCTTTCTCGATTCCAACGGCAAAGTCAAAATTGGTGACTTTGGACTTTCTAAATCCACCCGCGATAAAGAAACAGGATTGACGAAAACAGGCACCTTCATGGGCACCCCATCCTATGCCGCTCCCGAACAAATCCGAGGCGATAAGATTGATGGAAGGACGGATCTTTACTCCGTCGGAGCTACCTTGTTTTTTCTGCTCACCGGTCGCACTCCATTTCTTGGTGACGCTATGTCGGTCACCGCTCAGGTAACTGCCGATCGGGCGCCTATTTGTTCTGAAATCAATCCTACGATCCCCAAAGATCTAGGACGGGCCGTTGCGAAATGCCTAGAAAAAGATCCTTCAAAACGATTTCAAACGCTTGAATCTCTGCGATTAGCACTGATTCCTTTTGCGACGAAACGCGAGTCGATCTCTGACGTTGGTCGCCGACTCGCGGCATACATGATCGATCAGACTGTCATTCAAATTGTGCTCACTCTGGTGATTTCAATAATTGCAGTTGCCATGATTTTCTCAGAAGGGGAAGTTCAATTTGACGACGATAAAGTTCAACGAGTGACTAAGTCCGTTGGATTTTGGGGTGTAATCTTGAGCTGGTTACTGACGACGCTTTATTTTACTTTTTGCGAAGGTTGGTTTGGACGTGGCATTGGCAAGCGTTTGATGATGTTGAATTTGATCGATTCCGAAGGACAACGGCCTGGCGCACTCAAGGCCTTCGCTCGATCTGCAATTCTTCCAGGTGGACTAGGAATTCCCCTCGTATTTACACTTTGGAATGTAAGTGGCAACTCGCCGACAGCAACGGTGGAAGTTCAATTACAGATGTTTATGCGCGACCTCGCTGCATCCTATATCCCGTGTCTGATTTGTGTATCAACCATGAGGGCCTCGAATCGATTTTTAGGCATTCATGGGATGCTAACGGGGACGCGTGTCATTCGACTCAATCAGGGAAAACAGAAATTTCCAATTCCAGTTGTCGTTCCCGCGCTGACTACCGTAGAGTCGGTGCAATTTGGCCCCTATGAAACAAAGGAGCTGATTGGTGAATCCAAGTATGGAAAAGTCTATTTAAGTAAAGACGACACTCTGGATCGCAACGTCTGGATCGTTGTCCATACAGATGAAACCGATTTTTCGGTTGACCGAATGAATCTAGCCCGAGATTCGCGTCAACGGTGGCTCGATGGTGGCTTGCTTGGCGATGGACGACGATGGGATGCATTCGAATCTATCGAAGGTGTGCCCGTACACATTTTTGTGGGACTACAAAACAAAGCCGACTGGAGCCTATACGGGCAGGTTATGCTCGATATTGTCGTCGAGATTCAAGAAGCTATCAAAGACAATACCTTGCCAAAAACAATTAGCTTATCTTTAGTCTGGCTGAATCAAGCTGGACAGGGCAGACTGATCGATAAACAACTCGTTAACCCTATCGAAAATAACCCACTGGAACTCGATGTTAATTCTCAGTCTATCCTTGCCGACAGTAACTCTCGCCAGCAAGTCGCAGTCGAGGAAGCAGTTGGATTAGTGCAAGAGTTGGGAGAACTGTTTCAAAGAACTCAAGTATTTCCTAATTCTGTGCAAGACTTTTTAGCCGAACTCCAATTGCGCTCAAAAACGGTAGAAACGCTTCAATGGGCTGAGGAACAATTGCAATCTCGGTCAAACTCCATCAGCAGTCTTACCTGGGATGGTCGCCTGGGAGTACTGAGTGCGACACTCGGTATCGAGCTCGTTTTGTACTCCTTGGTCTCCAGCGTTGCATTCCTGACTTGTTTTTTCTTTGTTCCTGCAACCAGTGCCTATTGCTTCTCGATTGGTCTCGCGCTGTCTTTAATACTACCCGTTCTATTTAGCTGGCGCTGGGGCGGCGGTCCCGTGTTTCAAGTAATGGGCATCGAAGTCTGTAACGTAAAAGGCAAAAAGTCTAGCGGACCTGTCTGTTCGATTCGCTCCATCATTTCATGGACACCTATTTTTGCGATTATTGGTATCGTCGTTCTTTCACAACTCTATCGCGATCAACCCGGTGAAGTTGATTCTCCTGGGGGAACGATGATGCCCCCCATTACCGATCCGATAGCACAGTTAAATGGAGATCTAATTGTTTATTATTCTCTATTCTGTTTAGCGCTCGGAGTGGTGATCGCTATCGTGAAACCGAAACGAGGCATCGCTGATCTACTCCTAAGAACACGATTGATGCCAAAATAAAGAGGCTGACCTGCTCGCACCTAATGCCAAACGACAGCATGTCGCCCAGACCCCCCGTTCAACCCACATTGACTCCTAGAGACGACTCGGGGAAAGAAAGCCCAGCATCACCCCACGGCAAGCAGGGGCGGTTGAGTAGAGTTTAACGAATTGGTAATTTAAGCGGCTGTTTCATCGGGCAATGTTTCGGTGACGCGACACCGGCATCGAAGCCGGGATCGCATCGTATTGCGTTATGTATTCTCAACAACTTGGGAATGATTCAATCGCATTAGTTTGTTTTACCATTCAAGGGGATGAGGATGAAAAAATTTATTGCAGCTTCCGTATGCACGTTGTTGATGACCGGCACCATGTTTGCTCAAGACAGCGAAGCTCCTGTTGAGCCAGTTGCTCAGACGGCTCCAAGTGTTGTTGCTGGAAGTGGTTGCTGTGGTGCGACTGCTGAATCTGGATGCGACCCATGTGCAAAGCGAGTCCGCTTAGTCGCAAAGCTTCGCGGAAAAATGTCTTGCCGCCGCGCGAAGCGCAGTTGCTGCAACTAGTGCTATTTTATTGCACTCGTCGCAATCTGAAAAATTCAAGGTATCGCTCCGAACAAGAGCGATGCCTTTTTTATTGGAGTACCGGCGCGATTAATTAAACAACTGAACAATCAACTTCCAGTAGGAAACAGACGAGTTAATATTTTCGTCGCTTGATCCCATTGCTCTGCTGCTCGCTCAAAATCAACCTGCATAATTTTGAGAGATAGCGAATCTGGAACTGCCGGAGACTTCGTCGTAATTGACCGGTTTAGGGGAATTTGTGCGCTTTGGCTCCGCGCCAACTCCTCTTCGACATCAGCTTCCAATAGTCGATCGACTAACATCCGAGCCCGTAGTGGGTTAGGGCCATTTTTGATAATTGAGAGTGTATTTGGGATTAACAAAGCCCCCATTTGGTCAGACTTTTGATCGGGAAACACAATTGCTACTGGGTTGGCTTTGTTAAGCTCGATCATGGCGTCATCAGTATCGGTCAACCCGAACGCGTATTCTCCACGGGCCACCTTGATCGCGACCTGCTTATTTCCACCCTCGACCACCGCATTATTTGCAATTTTAGTCAACAAGTCGACGGCATCGGCTTCGCCCAATGTTGTAAACAGCACGGCCGCATGGGTTGCTGTGGTTCCAAACAAGGGTCGCGCGATAGCGCATTTATTTTTCCATTTCGGATCCGCTAAATCGTATATGGAATCCGGCATTTGATTCGGATTGTTAATCAAGTTGGTATTAACAATCAACACACGAGCCCGAGCGGCAAAGCCGTGCCACTGATCACGAGAGGAGATGTACTGGGACGGAAATACTTCAGCAGCAGGACTGCGGTAAACCTCTAACAATCCCATTTTTTGTAATCGCAACGTATGGAGTATTTCATTATTCCAAAAAACATCCGCTTGAGGCCGCGATTTGCTTTGAATAATTTCAGTCACCAATCCAACTGTTTTATTGGATTCTTGGTCAAATTTAGGCAACACACGCAGATCCAATTCTGGACCAACGCGATTTAAAATAGGCTCGGCAAACTCTCGGTCCAATGCTGAATAGACGACGACTTCATTGTCTGTTTGAGGAATACAGCCCGCACAGAGACAAATCAAGGCACCGCAGAAGAAGACAGTAAACCGATAAAAACAGGGATTTTGATTTGCAAAAGAAGCTTTAATTTTAGTACCCTCTATTTTCTTCATTCGAAACTCTCCGCTTTTCGTTACGATACAGTGCGTTTCATTTCGCCGAAATAATCTCGTCAACAACCGGACTTAAATGATCTCTATTCGCAAATTATATCTGATGACATTTGCTAACCCAATGAACAAAAACTTTTCATTGGCACTAGCACAACCGCAGGTTTGCAAATTTACCATTGGAATCCTAATTGCAGTGCTGTTTGTCAGTTCTACCTTGGGTCAGGATGACTGGCGGGAGGGGATGAAGAAAATCAACCCGCAAGTTTCCGACACGTTCTCTATTGACGATACCCTGGTAAAAGCTGCCGGGATTCAAAAAGTTTCGGGCACCCACATTGATCTTTATACTGACGTCCGAGATGAACAGAAGATTAACGAGTTGGTATCCGCTTTTGATCAAGCAGTCTCCCAGTGGTGCAGCTATTTTGGTCTTTCAGTGGAGTCCGCCGAATCTTGGAAAATGAGAGCCTTTTTGATTGCCGACAGAGCCAACCCAACGCTATTTCAGCGTGCCGGATTAATGCCAGACGACCTGCCAAATTTCAAAGCGGGATTCCAACGACGACATAATTTTTGGCTTTACCTCCAACCCGGAAATTACTATACGCGTCATTTGCTCCTCCACGAGGGCACCCACGGTTTTATGCTCTGGTTTCTCCGTGGACACGGACCGGCATGGTATAGCGAAGGAATGGCTGAATTGCTTGGAGTCCATCAATGGAACAATGATCAGCTACAACTAAATCACCGATTGAGAAATCGCGAGGAGGCAGAATATTGGGGGCGAGTCAAGCGAATCCGCGACGAGCGAAATACCGAGAACGAACTCACCCTTGAAGACGTAGTAAATATCCCTCCCGCTGGATTTAACGATGTTCGATATTACGCTTGGGCCTGGGCAGGTTGTGAGTTCTTTCAAAATCATCCAAAAACAAAACAGACATTTTCAAAACTGCCTGAAATGGCAAAACTGGATGAAGATCGTTTCAATCGGGAATTCCTCGACTTGATTGAAAGCAACTTAGACGTATTGAAACGAGATTGGCTACTGTTTATCAACGAGATGGATTACGGTTATTCAATCGCCCGCGGATGTTTATCCGAGGCCAGTCTATCCGGTGGTCGATTCGGCTCTCAGCGAACCAAATTCCAAATTTCTGCGGAGAGAAGTTGGCAAGTAACCGAACAAAAAGTTCAACAAGGAGAACGTTTTCGCATTGAAAGCAGCGGTGAATTCGTAGTCGGACAGTCCAACCCGAGTACGCCTTGGAAATGCCAACCCAATGGAATTACCATTCAGTACCACCTTGGGCGTCCCTTGGGACGATTACAAGTTGGCATTTTAGACCTTGAGGCAAAAACAGCAGAACAACAGGTCAAGGGATTGCTTAACCCCCTCGACGTTGGAATAAGTGGGGTGATCTCCGCACCGACGAACGGTGTTCTTTGTTTTCGGATCAACGAATCGCCTGCTTTTTTAGATGATAATCAGGGCGCCTTGGAAGTCGTCATTGAAAAACTAGAATAGAGACATCCATTGGCTCGCCGAGCATCCATTCCATTATTTTTCCTCGTAACCAACAAGCAACTTAATGAATATTCTTCAATCGCAAGATCCTGAGCTTTGGCAAACGATCCACGACGAGTCGATTCGTCAAAAAGACGAACTTGAGATGATTGCCAGCGAAAATTACACCAGCCTTGCCGTTATGGAAGCTGTTGGAAGTGTATTGACGAACAAATACGCCGAAGGTTATCCCGGCCGTCGCTATTATGGCGGTTGTGAACATGTCGACGTAACCGAGAACCTTGCCCGTGACCGAGCGAAAGAGTTATTCGGGGCAGAATTTGCCAACGTTCAACCCCATTCGGGTTCACAAGCTAACCAAGCTGTTTATCTCACGGCCCTAGAAGTTGGCGACACCGTTCTAGGTTTAGATCTTGCCCATGGAGGGCACTTAACCCACGGAATGCGTCTTAACCTCTCTGGGAAGCTGTACAACTTTATTAATTATGGTGTCTGCCGCGACACTCATTTAATTGATTTTGATCAAATAGCTGCTCTAGCAAAAGAACATAAACCAAAAATGATTGTGGCTGGAGCTAGTGCCTATCCACGACAAATTCCTCACGAAAGATTCAAAGAAATTGCCGACGATGTTGGCGCAATGCTATTTGTTGACATGGCACACTATGCCGGCTTGGTCGCTGGTGGCGAACACGATGACCCAGTTCCAGTCGCCGACTTTGTGACAACCACAACTCACAAGACGCTTCGCGGCCCAAGAGGTGGACTAGTATTATGTAAAAAGAAATATGCAAAAAAAATCAACTCAAGTGTTTTCCCTGGAATGCAGGGAGGGCCTTTGATGCACGTAGTCGCCGGCAAAGCCACTTGCTTCCGAGAAGCTCTCCAACCCGATTTCAAAGTCTATGCGAAATCGGTAAAAGCAAACGCCAAGGCTCTCGCTGAAACTCTACAATCAGGAGGCCTTTCTCTTGTCAGCGGAGGAACCGACAACCACCTCGTTCTTGTCGATGTCACGGCAAAAGGAATAGGTGGTACGATTGCTGAAAACACCTTAGGCGCCTGCGGAATTACTGTTAACAAAAACATGATCCCGTACGACCAGAGGAAACCGATGGATCCGAGCGGAGTTCGAATTGGCACTCCCGCTTTAACGACTCGCGGCATGGGTATAGAACAAATGAAGCAGGTCGGCCAATGGATTGTCGAGGCCCTCAGCCACCACGAAGACACCTCAAAACTCGAATCTATTCGAGGAAATGTCAAAGAGCTTTGTCAGCATTTCCCAGTTCCCGCAGCCGAGGCTGAAGCGGCGGTTTAACGTGCGATATGGGATGCTAAGTTATTTTTTAGAATGAACCGACTCGGTTGGTTCTTTGCGAAATAGTTGAGCGATCTCTCGATCGCTCGAAGCCAAAATCATCGCGATCAAAACGGCAAAGAGTACAATTCCCGCCCATACAAATGGGTGAACTTGCGTAAAATCAATTGACCACTGCCAAGTGTCAAATGCGGTCATCGCTTCTAGGGAAATCCAAGTGTCGATTGAATCTGGCTGGCGCGTCAAAAAACCCAGGCTCAACCGAGCCGATTGACTCAGTTGAACCGGGGGGGTGAATGCTGACACGCCATTTGGAAGAACTACGTTGCTAAAAACTGCCCCTGCTGCGATGACAAGTGATAATAATAAACGTCGAGGATAAAACATTTCAGTTCCGAGCTCTGAGGTCTTTTCAAAAGTCAGCATTCCCAATTTGCTGGCTACATGGGTCAGACCTTCGCAAACCGTATGCCACGGCTAAAAATCAAGAAAGTCCCGCATTTCAGAGATGTTTTTGAAGGGTTGGTGTTGTCGAAAAACCACGTGTCTCGCGAATGGTGACCAAAGACCTCATTCCACGGCAAGCTACCGGTAATATGTTTTCAATGGATTCGATTGTCGTAACAATCATTGCGGTTTTAGGTGCTTGCGAAGGTAAGTAGCGCAATAAATTTTTGCTTTCTTACCTTGACTGGAATCCGCCAAGGTAAACTCTTAGCGTGAGAGATTCGGCTAGAGTGAATCGTTAACGTGATTTCGCACTACCGCTAAACAATCTGTAGTTGGTCATGACGGAAAAAACTTTGAACCGCAAACAAGCTCAACGCCAAAAAAACATCTTGGCGGCAGAAGGCTATCTAGAACTTGCAACGGCGCTGGAAGGCTCGTGTAGTCTCGATTTAGATTTAAAGAAACAGTTAGTGGATCTTGCCCTGTGTTGTTTAAATAAGGTAATCCGACCGTCAGGCCACAAGCCGTATGTTTTGTTCTTGAAGGGCCAGGCTCATCGGATCGCTCAGCGGCCGCGTTTAGCCATTACTTTTTTTGAGCAGTCTCACAGGATCGATGGCGAAAACCTTCACACCTGTCTCGCACTGGCATGGTGCTGCAAGCGAACACAACAAATCGACCGAGCTGTTGAAGTCATGCAAACCGCTGTCGAACTGAATTCCGAAAGCAGCATCAGTCATTACAACCTTGCCTGTTACTGTGCTTTAAACCAGCGAATCGACGACGCTTTAATGCACCTGACATTTGCGTTAAACCTGAATCCGGATTACCTGGCGAGAATTGCCTCTGAATCCGATTTCGATTCCATCCGAGACAACCCGAGATTTGCCGACGTCACAACGCTTGCCGTCTAAAACATTGCTCGGTGGTGGCGCTTACTCGGTGGTGGCGCTTGCCTAACGAACTTCGATTTAAAATTCCCAGCGGCTTTCAATGGCGCGACGCGAAAAATGCCATCCTCGATGGTTGAAAACTCATCACCCGCAATCGCTTTGATAACAACAATTACGTCACTGCCAGTATCTAATTCTGCTCGGGCTCTACTAAAGAGCGTGGGTCTCACATCCGCGGCCAATTGATTGTTCGAATCGGGGAACCGGTCACTAATTAGCTTTTTCGTCAGACATGCAATGTCGGATTTGATTAATCCATTTTCATCTGCCTCGATAGAAAACGAAGCTGACCAGTGACTCGAACCAGCCATTCCAATGCACCATATTACGTCGCCATCTGGCAACACATGACAATCAACATTTTGAAGCGGCGGACTAGGTGCCCTATCTGATCTGCGGTTCCTTCAAGACGGCACAGGGCTCCCAGTCGACAAACATAGTCGATGTGCCCGGCGATCGTCATTGCGATTAACCTGCATCCGAACCACCAGAGCCGTCTGTCGGTTTAAATAATTTAAAAGATTCAGTCGCGAGGATAGCTTTTACAGTTTGCGTTAGCCATTGTTTTTCCCGCCAATTCAATAGAGAATCCAAGAACCCCTGAATCTCTCCGTCAAGCACTTTGTGAAAATCGCCCATACTAAATCCGGTTCGGGTATCTTTGACTCGCTGATCTGGATGTTGAAAATAATTTCTAATCTGTGAACCGAATCCTACTCGGGATTTATTGGCATATTTATCAGCTTCCTCTGCCTCGCGTTTTTCTTCTTCTATTCGAGCAAGTTGTGCCCTCAACATCTTCCAAGCTTGGTCTCGGTTCTTGTGCTGGCTTCGCTGACTTTGGCACTGCACAACCGTATTGGTTGGGATATGTGTCAAGCGAATCGCACTGTCGGTTTTGTTAACGTGTTGGCCGCCAGCACCGCTTGCGCGAAAAGTATCGACTCGGACATCTTTGTCATCGATGCTAATTTCTACACTGTCTGAGATCTCAGGCGACACATCGACAGCCGCAAAACTGGTCTGACGTTTTCCCTCAGAATTAAAAGGGCTAATCCTGACCAATCGGTGGAGACCCGTCTCACTTTTTAAATAGCCGTAAGCCATCGGACCGCGAATCGCAATTGAGGCACTATTGATTCCTGCTTCGTCATTGTTGTTTCGATCGAACTCAATAACTTGATAATCATTCTTTTGAGCCCAAGCAACATACATTCGGAGCATCATCTCAGCCCAGTCGTTCGCATCGGTACCCCCATCGCGCGCATGGATCGTCAAAATCGCGCCTGCAGTATCGTAGGGGCCATTTAAAAGCGCTTTGAGTTCCAGAGAGTCCAGTTGCTTTTCGAGTGATTTTATTTCCGATCGCACCTCTCCCTCGATCGATTCATCTTCAGCCGCCATCTCAATTAGTGCTTCGAGATCCTCTCCTGCACTGCTGAGTTCGGTCATTGGCGCAACCACGGCTTTAACGGACTTCAGTCGGCCTACCGTCTCCTGAGCAGATTCTTGATTATCCCAAAAATTCTGAGCCGCCATTTCAGCTTCGATATCGACAATGGATTTTAACTTGGAATCGTAGTCAAAGACTGTCTCGGAGCAGAGTGATGCGCTCGATAATCGCTTGTGACCGGTTGGTAAGATCAGAGTCCATGAGATTACTTCTTTGAAAGGTCAGGCCAAAACGAAGGCCCAGCGATTAGTCCGAGATTAAATATAAATTCAAGAACATGATTGTTAACTCATCCTCAATCTGGTCAACCGGTGCAAAACCAGTTGCGGACGTCGCATCAGCTACCCAGGAGGCTTTGGAAATCTTGGAAAAACCTAATTTATCTCTGTTTCTCGTTGCTTGGCATATCGACCGGATGATAACGGTTAAACCGAATGATTTAACGTCAAAAACGCACGATTGGTTGACCATTTTCCCGACCGAACTTAAAGTTAAGGATCGTTTTCAATTTGCACCAAAGTCCACGATTCAGACGCTATGATTAGCTAGTGGTTTCGTCAAAGAAAAAAGAGAGTTCCACGAGAATCGCTCATTTTTCACCTACTTTCCGGCGGAAACATAGCAAACATTTACCTCTGCAGGGCGTTTTCCAATAAACTGTAAAAGCATGAACCTGTCGATCTGGATTCCCAGCTGGACCGACAGACCTACCTAATTGAGAAAATCTAGATGTCCAAGCCAAAACAAAATGCTCCCACTTCTGAAAATTCCAATGGTTCAGAATCTAACGGCAAAACACTTAAAGAACGCGAAGACGAAGCAATCGAGCGAATGGTGGGTCAGTTCGTCGTCAAGCAAACTGAAAAACCAGTTGATAAATATTTTCGTGCACTTGTAAAACTAGAAGGCTCCGACCTTCATATGAAAGTCGGCAAAGCGCCGATCGTGCGTGTCAACGGAACACTCAAGGAACTCAATCGAGGTCCCATTGAGGTCGAAGAAATGGCGAGGCTGCTGTTTCCTATGTTGAACGAACGAAATCGAGATATTTTTGATCATGAAGGGGGAGCTGACTTCGCTTATACGGTAGACGTCGACGGTGTTAGTTGGCGATTCCGTGTAAACATGCTGAAGCAATTGGGCAAAATCGGATTAGTTGCCCGTCGCGTTAACAATCACATCCCCGACTTCGAAGGTCTCTATCTTCCTCCGGCCATGGAAACACTTTGCCATTTTGACCAGGGAATGATTTTATTGGCAGGAGTTACCGGTTCGGGAAAAAGTACAACCATTGCGTCGATGCTGAATTACATCAATCGCATTTATTCTAAACACATTTTAACTCTCGAAGATCCTATTGAATTTGTTTTCACCGACGATAAGTGTCTGATCAACCAACGCGAAGTTGGAATCGACGTTGTGGACTTTGGTGTCGGCATGAAGCACGCAGTGCGTGAGGATCCAGATATTATTTTGGTGGGTGAGCTTCGAGATGAAGAAACATTTATGACCGCGATCCATGCAGCGGAAACCGGCCACCTCGTTTTTGGAACCATTCACGCATCCACCGCTCCTTCTACTATCGGTCGTATCCTCGACCTTTTCTCGGAAGAGATGCACGGTGCGATTCGTGGCGCCATTGCGATGAACATGAAAGCAATCGTAGCACAAAAGCTGCTCAAATCGATCAATCCCAAAGTTGGTCGTGTTCCGACGTGTGAGATCATGACGTTTAATCCAACCGTCAAAAAACTGATCCTCGAGGAACGAGATCACAACCTCAGCGATGCGATTCGCATCGGTGCCGAGGAAGGCATGCAGGACTTCACAATGAGCTTGAAGAACCTGATTGACGACGAGCTAATTGACCGCCCAACGGCATTCCAAGTCGCTCCGAACAAAGAAGAATTAAAGATGAAGCTCAAAGGTATCGACGTCTCGCAACCTGGAATTATTTAATGGCTCGCTGCTATCGAACGGTATTATTGCTTACGGCCGTAGTCGCCATTTTGCTTGTACCTTTTGCTGACAATTTATTTGCCCAAGACCTTGAGTACACACCTGGGCCGGGTGGCTATTTATCCTGGTGGAAATTGCTGCTGATTGCAGTGGTATTCATTTTCTGGGTACGAATCGCAGACTGGGTTAATCGCGACTCGATGAAAATCGGGGAACGAATGAATATGCAATCTGAGTTTTGGAACCCGATGGTTGCCTTTCCTTTTCTTGCCGGTTTTATTTTAGTAATCTCTTTACCTATCTTCCTCGCTGGATTGCCGATTTACTTAATCACCGCATTTATGCCAGTGACGGTTTACTTTTTTATTCGCCGCAGTCGTTTCAAGCAAAATCCAAATATCAAACAATACCTGAAACTGAAACCGGGTGAAGCTCCTGCTGCTGAAGCGCTACCACAAGACGAAGGCGTCTTTATTGAATTTACGCCCGCGGGTGACAATTCGAGCCAAAAACAAGGTAATTTGATTCGCGCTCGACACTCTGACGGCTTCACTGCTTTGAAAGATTTGCTCGCGTTAACCCAATTTAAACGAGCTGAGCAGCTGCAAATGGAATTCACTCGTGAGGGTGTTTCTCTGCGGATTTTAGTCGACGGTACGTGGCACCCCCTCGATCCAATCGATCGAGAATCTGGAGATGCGATTTTATCGAGCATGAAAAGTTTGGCTGGTCTAAATGCCGCCGAACGTCGCGCCCCACAAACTGGCACATTTCGGTTTAAATCTGATTCGGGCAAAGCGGTGGTTTCACGGGGAGTGGCGACTGGCGAACGCGTCCTCATGAAATATGAAATCTCTGCCAAAGAACCACTGCCTTTTCCGCAGTTGGGAATGTTCCCGGAGATGGTTTCGCAAATCAAAACTTCGCTGGATAAAACTGGCACCACAATCATTTCAGCTCCACCGGGATGTGGTTTAACTTCCTCTTGGCAGGGAGCATTAGTAACTGCAGATCGATTAACTCGCGATTGTGTTGGAGTCATTGATCAAGACGAAGTCGAAACTGTTCAGGAAAACATCGTCATCCATCGGTACGAAGAGGGTACCGAAAAAAACCAGTTTCAAATTCTCAAAACGCTGCTGTTGACCCAGCCGGACATGCTTGCTGTACCCAAGGTAGAAACCTCGGAGACCATGGACGTGCTGATGCATCAGGTAGTCACTCAGCAACGTTCAGTTTTGCTTCGCGTACCAGCGAAATCCGCTGCGGAAGCTTTACTGAAAACATACAAGCAAGTCGGCGATCGAGATCAGTTTTTGAAGGCCACCAACAATATAACTTGCCAACGGCTCGTCCGCCGTTTGTGCACTGATTGTCGTGTCGAGGTCCGTGTTCAACCCAAAACCATCCAACAGCTTGGCGGCAATCCAAAAACTCAGGGCACAATTTACAACCAATGGCGTTTACCGCCCCCCGATCAACGAGTTGATGAGAAAGGTCGGCCAATAGAGTACCCTCCTTGCACAACCTGTGGAGGAATTGGGTTTATTGGTCGAATCGCAGTTTTCGAAATGTTGAGCTTAAATGATCAGCTTCGCACACTTATTAAGCAAAGCCCAAAAATAACAACCGTGGAAGCGGCAGCGGTCAAATTTGGAAAAACAACAATTACGAAAGAAGCCTACAAACTTGTATTGCTGGGCGTCACTTCACTTGCCGAAGCGCAAAGGATACTTAAACAACAGTAATTTTCTCTGCATGCCTCGTTAATCTTGTTCGTAACGCGGACACGCGACTTTGATAGCTCACACGTCATAATCCTGAATTCAATTATCTCTAGCTGGACAAAATTTATTAATGTTTGATGATTTGCAACTCCCGATCGAATTTACCGCCGCCGGTGATACGCCCGAGGAACAGAAAACAAATCTAAAAATTGTCAAACCGTCGCCAGGCTTTGAACCAGCATCGGAACTGGTGGTTGAGATCATCCTAAAAGACGCCAATGTCACGGTGATGGATTTTAGTGCCCAAAAAGTTGTCACTCGTTTTCAAATCGATGGATTGTGGCATGCGGGCGCTCCTATGGATCGCGAAATTGGCGATTACATTTTAGCTACGTTGAAGCAACTTGCTGGTCTTGACTACCGAGAACGTCGACAACGCCAGGAAGGCGTATTCTCAACGCTCTATAAAAAACAAAAACAAAAATTCAAAGTTGTCTCGCAGGGAATTCAGACCGGCGAACGCGTCGCTATTTACCTCGATTACAAACGACCGCCGCTCGACAAAGTTCTCGATCTGGGAATGCGAGAGAGAATGCTCGATCAGTTGCAACCAATTCTTAACGATCAAAATACTGGAATGGTTCTCGTAAGTGGCGTTCCTGGTGAAGGATACACAACAGCTTGGCGAGGCGTTCTTGATGCCTGCGATCGTTTGACACGTGACTATTTTGTCATGGAAGAAAAAGGAAAATTAGAACCGGAAGTTATCAACATTTATCCTATTGAGTTTGATTCCTCCAAGGGGGAAACAGCGATGACACCAATCCCTCAATTGTTGTTGAAAGAACCCGATGTCCTGGCGTTCACTGAATTGACTGGTGGCGAATTAATCAATGACATAATTGATTTATCAGTTAGCAAGAAGATTCCAATTTTCACCCGCATCCCTGGAAAGCACTGTGTCGATGCATTGCTTCGCGTCCTGTTGCTCAAACCGGATGTTAAGAAATTTGCCGAATCCTTATCCTGCGTATTGTCGATGCGCTTGATTCGAATGCTTTGCAATAATTGCCGGATTCCATACCAACCGCATCCAACACTTCTCCAAAAACTGGGACTTCCCGGTGGAAGAATTGCCGAACTGTACAAACCAATGGTTTTTCAGCCGGGGATGGTAGACGAAAATGACATCGAAATCGAACCGTGCTCCGAATGCGCTGGCATCGGCTATCGCGGAAGAACAGGTTTGTTTGAGATGTTAACAATTAATGATGATCTTCGCCGCGCAATTGTTAAGACCCCTCAGGCCAATAAATTATCGGCACTTGCCAAACACCAAGGCCATATCTCTCTGCAAATGGAAGGTATTGTGATGGTTGCGGCCGGCCGGACCTCGGTAGAAGAGTTACAAAGAGTTTTAAAGTCATAACGAAAAATCGGGTTCAATCTCCCGAAGAAGAAAGTTAATGATGCTGATTTTTATTGCAATCACAATGTTCATCTTGATCGTCGCAAGTACGTGGTGGTTCGGCCTCTGGAGTAATCTGATTACTCTCGTCAACCTTTTGCTTGCCAGCATGCTCGCCAGTATTTGTTTCGAGCCCGTTTCTATGAGACTGCTCAGCCTGAACTCGTCGTATCGCTATCTCTATGATTTTATCGCCGTCTGGCTTGTATTCTTACTGGCTTTTGTCGTTTTGCGGGCAGTCACGGATGTCCTCAGTGGCTATCGCCTAAAGTTCGATCCGATTACCGAGCTGGTAGGTCGATCGGTGCTCTCGATCTGGATTGCAGGCGTGTTTGTTTGTTTTTCGTTTTTCACACTTCAGATGGCGCCTCTCAAACCGGGAGTCTACGCTGAAAATGTACCTAAATCAGAAATGGGAACTATTCCCGATCGCTTGTGGCTATCGTTTATCCAAAGTCGATCACGCGGTGCGCTCGCCGCATCGAAAGATTCCAACTTTTTGTTTGCAAGTTACGGATTAGCTGATCACCGAGACGATGTCGAGATTGACGCGCGCGTGTTCGATCCTCGCGGCGAATTCTTACCTTATTATTCTCAAAAACGGCGGGCCATTGCTGACCGCACCGTTTTGAGAGTTGGTGGCAAATAGGTTTCTGACCGAATCACGGCCGGAACAACCATTTAATTAATTACTTGGCAACAAATCAATCATGCGACCGGGAGAACCCATCGCATTGTAACCTGCATCGACATGCATAACTTCGCCGGTAATTCCATCAGACATTTCTGATAATAAAAACGCGCCAGTATTTCCAACTTCGTGATGCTCAATGTTGCGTCCCAAAGGAGCGACATGTTCGTACATCTTCAACATATCACCAGCACCCACGGCGGTGCTCGCCAACGTTTTTAAAGGGCCTGCACTTAATGCGTTAACTCTTACGCCACTTTCACCAAGATCGTAAGCCAAATAACGTGTCGTTGCCTCAAGTGCAGCTTTACAGATTCCCATCATGTTGTATCCAGCTACAATTTTCTCTCCGCCAAAATAGCTCATACACGCAATCGATGCCCGCTCCGAAAGAATTGGTCGAGCAGCTTTGGTGACAGCGATCAAACTATAACAACTGATGTCCATGGCTAACTTAAATCCGTCACGGCTGGCATCGATCGTATCGTTGAGGTCAGCTCGATCTGCGTAGGCAATGGAATGTAACAGGAAGTCAATTTTGCCAAATTCATTTTTGGCGGTTTCCATAACTTCAGCAATGTTTTCGTCATTTTGTACATCGAGCGGCACAAGGAATTTTGGCGCTGCATCCGATTCTAGTTTGTCGAAACATTTTTCTACCCGCCGACGATTCTTTTTTCTTGCGTCATCAGCCGGGTCTGGGAGATGCGTAAAACCGCACTCACCACCCTCTGACATGATTTTTTTTGCAATTGCCCAAGCAATTGAACGATCGTTGGCGACCCCGAGAATTAAACCTTTTTTACCGTCGAACAAGCCCATCTGGTGATACCCTCTTACAATACGATTGTTGAAACGTGTCAAAATGACTACGCTCTTATTGGAATACATCATCATTCCGCAGCAATTTGATAACAGTTTTAGTCGTCGACAACAATTCCCACCCCCCACGAAACCATGTCCTTTGAAGTCCAATCAGAGCGAATAACGGCGGTTCCGGGCGGTTCCGAACTGCTTGTGCAGCTAATCAATCTGTCCCTCGACTCACTTACCGAGACTGATTTTTTAGCCTCTGCACTCGATTTAGTCCGTAAAACAGTCAATTCCAAGGGCGCAGTCTTGGTTCGTGGCGTCAAAGGTCAGTGGAGGGTAATTGCGAATTCTGGTTCCGGCGACAACCTTCCCGTAGAACTACTTGCTGAAACCCTCGATTCCGAAAAATGTCAACAATCCGAAGGCTGGACCGCGGCTCCACTCTTTCGGCCCAATTCTTCGGGAAAATTGATTGCCTGCGATTCTTCCGTCGACCCTGAGATTTTCGATGCATTGACCGCAGCCGTTGGCCTCGCACTGACGGCGCTGGAGCGTAGATTTCAGCACCGTCGACGGGCAGCTCGTTTGGAAGCAATTCTAGACATGACGGTTCATTGGAATCAGTCTCGGGAAACCGATCAGTTATTAGAAAAAATAGCTCTGGCCGCGACGCGGTTGATTCGAGCTGAACGAGCGACGATATTCCTACCGGATGCCAGCAACAGTTCCCTCATCGGTAAACCTGCCCTTGGTGTCGACGAAGGAGAACTTCGGATTCCGATCAATGCCGGAGTGGTTGGGCAAGTTCTGAAAACGGGTAAAGCGGCACGAATCGACGAAGATATTTCTGCCGAACAGCAACAGATTAACCGCGCGGTTGACGAACAATTGGGTTTTCAAACTCGAACTATTTTGTGCGTACCGATGACCAACAGTGCGGGCAAAATCATTGGTGCATTTGAACTCATCAACCGAGAAAAAGGAAGTTTTTCTGACGAGGAC
>OCVR010001617.1_pt1 | contig 17851 bp, 10 predicted proteins | sample 1539091 | NCBI WGS metagenome assembly OCVR01 (sample SAMEA3355530, study PRJEB22509) | marine metagenome | biome: marine; feature: coastal ocean; material: water | place: USA | collected 2010-08-07 | depth 16 m | reverse complement strand
GCCGCTTACAAAACGCCCCTGAAATTTCACACCTCCGGTGGACTGGCCGCAGTGTGGGCTCCCCAAAACAACCGAGAGGATATTTTCGATGGCCTCGCCCGCCGCGAAACTTACGCGACTTCCGGTCCGCGTATGGCCGTGCGTTTTTATGCTGGCTGGGGCTTTGACGAAACAGTCACCGATGCACCTGATGCTCTTCAATCCTTGAGGGCCGGCGGTGTTCCCATGGGTGGTTTACTCCATTCAGCCGGCAAAGCCGAGAGCTCACCCGGCTTCTTCGTCTGGGCAACCCGTGACCCAATGGATGCGCCACTGCAACGCGTGCAAATGATCAAAGGCTGGATCGATGAGCAGGGCCAAACCCATGAGAAAGTCGTCGATATTGCTTGTGCAGACGGCCTGACCGTAGATCCAACCAACGGCCGCTGCCCTGACAATGGTGCCAGTGTTGACCTGAAAAGCTGTAGCTTCAGCCAGGGCTCTGGTGCCAACGAACTGAAAACACTCTGGCATGATCCAGACTACGATCCTGGGCAGAGCGCTTTCTATTATGTGCGTGTACTGATGAACCCGACCTGCCGCTGGTCCAGTTACGATGCCATCCGCCTGGGACGCGAGCCCGACCCGCGCGTCCCGGCAACGATTCAGGAACGAGCATGGACCAGCCCAATCTGGCTGGACCCAAACAGTAAGGCGCTGAGAGATGGATAACAACGAGATAAGATCAATGCTGTTTCGCATTACAACACTCGCAGCCATCGCGCTGACGGCTGCCTGTTCCGGCGGTCAATCTGAAGCCGATAGACGCGCAGAAGCACAAATCCACTATCGGACAACGAACACAGTCATTCCGGCGACTGATGGCATCATCACATTCTCAGTATCGCCCGAGTCTGGTGACAGACTCCCGGAAACCGATCCAGATCGAAATGCCTACTTTGGGGATCTGCATGTGCATACCACACTCTCTTTTGACGCTTCAGCTTTTGGCACTACCGCTTCACCGGCGGATGCCTATCGTTATGCGCAAGGCGAGGCGATCACACACCCGGGCGGCTTCGAAGTACAGCTTGCACAACCCCTGGATTTCTACGCGGTTACGGATCATGCGGTACTGCTCGGGTTGATCAACGAGGCGGCAGATACCAGCACGCCGTTCTCGCAATACGCTCTGGCGAAGCCCTATCACAACATCAATGAGTCCGTGGGCGGTGGCCTGCTCGACCTCGCCAAGAGAAGCAAGGTTTTTAACAACTTTATCAGTGATGTGGTGGCCAGCCTTCTGGACGGCACTCTCGAAGCCGCTACGGTCAATGAGGCCAGCAAATCAGCCTGGGTGCAAACGGTAGAAGCCGCCAATGAGGCGTACAAACCTGGAACATTCACCACCTTTGCCGGATATGAGTTCAGTTCGTCCACGAAGGAACGGGAAGCCCTGCACCGCAACGTGATTTTCCGCGGTACCGAGCGCCTGCCCGCTGCGCCCTTCTCACGCTTTAACAGTATCAGCCCCGAGGGTCTGTGGGGCTGGATGGATGAACTGCGCGAGCAGGATATAGAGAGCCTGGCTATTCCTCATAACAGCAACGGTTCCAACGGCGCAATGTTCGCGTTTACCGACTGGACTGGCAATGCCATTGATCAGGAGTATGCCGAGCTGCGCTTGCGCAATGAACCGCTGGTGGAAATCACTCAGGTGAAAGGCACATCAGACACCCACCCACTGCTCTCCAAGAATGACGAGTGGGCGAATTTCGAAATTTTTCCCCTGCGGACCTCCACCAGAATGCCCAGTCAACCCAGCGGCAGCTATGTCCGTAACGCCTGGCAGCGCGGCTTGTCCATGGCCGAGACAGGCGGCGCAAACCCCTTCAAATTCGGCGTCATCGGCTCCAGCGATACGCACACAGGCGCAGCTTCCCTCCAGGAAGACAATTATTTTGGCAAGATTGGCTCGTTTGACGACACCCCGGAAAAGCGCGGTTCTGTGCCGGCCAGCTTTCTTTACGGCACCCTGGTCAAGTTGGCTGCCTCAGAAATGGTCGAGGAAGTAGACGGAGAAGACTATCTCGACTTTTCGGGCTACAAGTACTGGGGCGCGTCGGGAATCGCGGGAGTATGGGCAGAAGCCAATACACGTGAGGCGATTTATGACGCGCTGCGTCGCAAGGAAACCTTTGCTACCAGCGGGACACGGATAAAGGTGAGATTTTTCGCGGGTTACGATCTGGCCGATGCAGAACTGGACAGCACCGAACTGGTTAGCACCGCTTATCGTAGCGGTGCCACTATGGGTGGCACCTTGCCGGCAAGCGATGATCGCCAACCGACATTTTTGACCTGGGCTGTGGCCGATCCAAACACAGCCAGGTTGCAGCGCGTGCAAATCATCAAGGGCTGGCTAGAGAACGGCCAGAACCAGGAGCGCGTATACGACGTTGCCTGCTCCGATGGCCTGAGCGTAGACCCTCAAACCCATCGCTGCCCGGACAACGGCGCGCGGGTAAACCTTGAGGACTGCTCAACCACGGCGGATGTTGGATCAACTGAGCTGACCACCCTGTGGCAGGACCCGGACTTTACAACCGGTCAGGAGGCATTCTATTACGTGCGCGTGCTGGAAAACCCTGTTTGCAGGTGGTCCACCTGGGACGCTCTGCGCACGGGTGTCACACCGCGCTCCGATCTACCAACCACCATCCAGGAACGCGCCTGGTCATCGCCTATCTGGTACAGCACCCAGGGCCAGGACAACAATTTCCTAGATTGAGATAGCTATCCCTATGAGTAATCAGATTGAAAAGGTAGATGTGCTGATAATCGGCGCCGGACTGGCAGGTATCGGCGGAGCCTGTCAGTTGCGCCGCCAATGCCCAAACCACAGCTTTACGATCCTTGAATCCCGCGAGACCAGTGGCGGCACCTGGGACTTGTTTCGCTACCCGGGCTTTCGCTCCGACAGCGATATGTACACTTACAGCTACGGCTTCAAGCCCTGGAAAGACAAATCGACCATCGCCGAAGGCCATAAAATTCTCAGTTATATTCGCGAAGCCGCTGCAGAGTACGATGTAGAACGACACATTCGCTACCAGCACAAGGTGATCGCCGCAAACTGGTCAACCAGCGAGAATCGCTGGCTGGTGACCGCAGAGCGCAGTGATACTGGTGAGCGGGTAACGGTAAGCTGCATGTTCATGTTCAACTGCTGCGGTTACTACGACTACGATCAGGGATACACACCGGAATTCGCCGGCAGCGATGAGTTCAATGGACGACTGTTTCACGCCCAGCACTGGCCCGAAGACCTGGACTACCGTGGCAAGCGAGTGGTGGTAATCGGCAGCGGCGCCACCGCGGTAACCCTCATACCGGCCATGGCGAACGACACCAGTAGCCTGGTAATGCTGCAACGCACGCCAACCTATATCGCCAACGTACCCGCGGAAGACCCTATGGGATTAAAACTGCGTAAGTGGCTGCCCGATAGCTGGACCTTTCGCCTGATCCGCTGGAAAAAGGTGATGTTTCAGATATATGTTTACAGACTGTCACGAAAAAAACCGAAAGCGCTCAAGAAATTCCTGCTGGGGCAAGTTAAGCAAGCGCTGGGCCCGGATTATGACGTTGCCACCCACTTCACCCCTCCCTACAATCCATGGGATCAGCGTTTGTGTGCTGTCCCTGACGGCGATATGTTTGACGTCATTCGTAAAGGGCGCGCCGAGGTCGTCACCGATCACGTCGACAGCTTTAACGCCGAAGGAATCCAGCTCAAGTCCGGCAGACAGCTCGACGCAGATATCGTCGTTCTGGCTACGGGCCTTAACCTGAAATTCGCCGGTGGCATTGTTCATAGTATTGACGACAAGGAAATCGATATCACAGAGCATTTCATCTATCGCGGCATGATGTTTTCCGACCTGCCCAATTTGGCATTTACCGTGGGCTACACCAACTCGTCCTGGACCCTCAAAACCGACCTCACAAGCAACTACGTCTGCCGCTTGCTGAAAAAAATGGAGCGTGGCAACTATGCAACCGTCACGCCGAGCCTGAATGGGGACGTCGAGGAGGTGCCGTTGCTGGATTTTGACGCCGGCTACGTACTGCGCGCGCGTGACCAGATGCCCAAGAACGGCAACCGGTTGCCCTGGAAGAACTACCAGAACTACATCAGGGATTTCATGGGCTTGCGCCTCGCTGGGTTGAACGACCCTGAATTAGAGTTCCATTAACCGAAACCTATTCGGGCGATTCACCCGGGAGTTGGGAATATGAAAAAGATACTGATCATTGTCCTTGGGCTGCTGGTGGTGGTTGGCGGCGGCCGCGCATTACTGAAAGTACCCAGCGTGCAGGATAAACTACTTGAACTCGGCACAAACCGTATCGCCAAGCGCGGCGCTGAACCATTCCCGGCGTCAGAAAGTCTGAGAGTCTATGTCTGTGGCAGCGCGTCACCGTTAGGCATGGGGCAGGCCCAGGCCTGTATAGCAGTTATTACCCCAGAGAACTTCTACCTCATCGACTCCGGTGCGGGCTCTACCGACAATATCAGTCGCCTGGGACTGCCGATGAGCCAATTGGATGGGCTATTGCTGACGCATTTCCACTCGGACCACATCGCCGAAGTATATGAGGTCAATCTGAACTCCTGGGTGCAGGGCCGGCCGCAACCCCTGACCATCTATGGCCCGCACGGGGTTGATGAGATAACCGATGCGGTTAACGCCGGCTACAGACTGGATCGTATTTATCGCATCGGTCACCACGGGAAGGATTTGCTACCGCCCGCGCTGGGTGTGCTGGAACACAAGACGATTGAGCCTGGCGTAATCCTCGAGGATGGAGAACTGAAAATAACCGCCTACGTGGGCGAGCATCCACCCATCGAACCCGCCGTAGGTTACCGCTTTGACTACCGGGGCCGCAGCGTTGTCATTTCGGGCGACAGTAACGTGAACGACAATACGCTGAAAATAGTCGACGGAGCTGATTTGCTGCTGCACGACGCGCTATCACTACCAACTACGAGTGCACTGGCAAATGCATTGGGCGCAGCGGGCCAGTCACGGCAATCTCAAATTGTTACTGATGTACTGGACTACCACGCTTCGACGGATTCTCTGGTTGAACTCGGCGAAAAATCAAACGTAGGCATGGTGGCCTTCTATCACCTGGTGCCTGTGCCTCCAACGGCTTTACTGAAAGATGTGTTCCTGCGTGGAGCACCCGACAACTTCCTGCTCACAGAAGACCTCATGTGGTTTGAACTGCCCATCGACAGTGACGAAATTATTGTCAATCGCCCATGAAGGTAGCTTTGGCTCATAAGCCATAATCCTTCATAGTATTTTAGACAGGGGTAAACCGTTTAAGCTGCGTGCGATACCTCGTTAACAAATTGTTTCAGGTTACGCAGCCATCCCATCCTGGCCGACATGTCCCGCTATCAGTTCCACCAGGCGTGGCATCAGGGCTTCCGGCAGGTTGTGTCCCATGCCGTCGATAATCTCCAGGCGGGCATCAGGAATATGCCGCGCGGTATCGATGCCGCATTCCAGGGGCACCAGGAGATCCTCTCGTCCGTGAATGACCAGGGTTGGAGCGGTGATGGTCTTGAGCAGTTTGACCCGGCTGCCGCTAGCCATGATGGCGGCCAGGTGACGTGAATATCCCTCTGGATGTAGGCTGCGCCCCACGCTGTCCAGCACTTTGCTTTTCAGTTCCTCGTCGCTCTCGGGGAAACCCGGGCTGCCGATCATGCGCTGGAAGGCTATGGTGTTTTTGAGGTTCGGTTTCTCGATACCCAGGGAGCGTTTCACCATGGTGCGGACTACCTTCCTGGCGGCCCCGGGCAGCTTGGGGTTGCCACTGGATGACATGATTGAAGTGAAAGAAAGGATCCTATTGGGGTTTCTCGCAGTGGCGATCTGGCCGATCATGCCACCCATCGACGCACCCACCAGATGGGCCCGATTCAGGTGCAGGGCATCCAGTAATCCAATCAGGTCTTCCGCCATGTCGTCCAGCGTATAGGACACCTTGAGGGGCAGGCCCAGGGTGGTTCGCAGTAACATTCTGGGGGCCCGCGGGATATGGGCGTTTTCCATTTTTTCCGACAGGCCGATGTCACGGTTGTCGAAACGGATAACACGAAAACCGGCGCTTGCCAGACCATTACAAAGCGACAGGGGCCAACTGATCATCTGGGTGCCCAGCCCCATGATTAGCAGGATGGCAGGATCTGACGCGGAGCCAAACTCTTCGTAGGCGAGTCGGACACCATTGGCTTGGATATAACTTTCTGACATGGGCTAAGCCGTCTGCATATATTGGGGCCAGCATTCTATACTGGAGCAATGATCCCCTGGGAATCAGTTTCGGACATTATCCGATGGCGATACTCGCTTGGCGTCATGCCGTTCCAGCGCACAAACGCTCGGCGAAAGTTGACCGTCTCGGCATAGTTGAGCAAGTGTGCTATCTCGGCAACGGTCAGCTCGGTTTCTGCGAGATACTCTCGGGCAAGCACATCCCTGATCTCGTCGAAGGTAGACCTGAAACTGGTCGACTCGGCCTCCAGGCGCCGCCTCAGGGTGCGTTCACTGACATGCAGACGATCCGCTACCTGCGTAATATCGAGGAAGTCGCCTGCGGATTGAATCAGCAACTGCCTTACAGCGGCCGTCGTCTGCTCCACACTGTTCATCCCTCGCAAGATTTCTTCGCACTGCTGCTGAAAGACAACATGCTCGGAACGGTTCGCCGTCTTAACAGGCGTATCCAGTACTTGCGGCGGGAGAATCAATTGACTGCGTTCGCAGTCGAAGTTCAGCGGCACGTTAAACGCGCTGTCATAGCACGCTGAATGCGAGGGCCTGGAATAGCTCAGCTGAATTTCTACACCCTCTGCATTCTCTATCTGGCTTCCGTACAGTGCTCTGCCCAATGTCGTGAGGTTGGAAAAACTCAGCTCGGCCAACAGTTGTTGCTGGACACCAGTGCCCCCTTCAATATGGGCGCGCAGTATCAAGCCACCCTGATGCTCGTGCGCTGTCCAGCTGGGTTTGAAAATAACCTGTCCATAGCGAAGCAAAAGGCTAATCGTGTCGCGCAGGCTCGCACAACTCATCAACGCGAAACCAAAGCTGCCGTAACTTGCAATACCGAGCTGCTGTCCCACGCGGATCATCAGGCAGGGGTCGCGTGAAAGATCCACCGCGGTTTCCAGCAATATCCTCGCATCTGAGGGGGAGAAATCGGGCTGGCCAGTGCCGGTAACAGTGACGCCGCGCAGGCGCAGCTCGTCAAACAACTGCTTGAGACCAACCCCCCTCTCCTCCAGCAGCAGAACTAACCGCCGGAAAAACTCGCGCTGCACCTGGCTTACCTTCATCTCAACCTCCGTGCCCCAGCTTTACCTGATGCACTCAAAAAGCTCTACAAGCAAACACAGCCAAAACAGACATGGCCGAATATGATTCCATGCATTCTCCTGCCACCACTATAATCAAAATCAGTAGATATTAGAAAGTACCGCCCTGAAATCGGGCTGCCCCATCGTCAATAGCATCTTTGTTAAAGTGGTGAGCATGCAAACAAGCGACCTAAAAAAAAGCACCGGGAAAATAATCGTTTTTCTCTTGATCGCAGCCGTCGGCTTTGCGGTGTACAAGTGTTTCTTTGCTGAACAGCCGCACAACCCACGGGTGTTTGGCCCACCCGCTAAAACTGAGTGGAAGCCAGTTGGGGCGCGCAACGCGGGACAGTATGGCTACGACGTCATCCCCGAACCAACTACCTGGCACGCGATTCACGTTGATGTAGCCAATTCAGATAGCGTCTGGGGCGTCGCCGCACCGATGTTCGAACTGGACTGGGTGGCAGAGCCCGAGTACTTCGTGGGCAATGGCCCCCTGTTTGATAACCAGGGTAATCTCTACTTCAGCCCACAGTTATACCACGGCGAGCGGGTGGTCATGGTGTCGCTCGACGGACAGACCGGTGAAAAACGTTGGAGCATACCCGCCGACGACGAGATTCAGGCGAGCAGCCCGGCGTTCATATTAAATGACCCGGAGAATCCCGGAGAGCAGATCATCTATATCGTGGGCTATGACCGCGTCATGGCGTTAAGGCCAGATGGCTCGACGATCTGGCATAAAACCACAGGGCTAAAGCTTTCCGCTGAGGACGCAGACAACAAAGACAAGACCAAGTTTCACAGCCTCAACTATCACCCGGCGACAGACTCGCTGGTATCGATAACCAAAGCCGGAGGAATGTTTGCCTTCAGCCGCAAGACCGGTGAACTGATAGCGACTATCGGGCAAATACCCGGCGCGCCCGCCATCAGTGGCAAGGGGACGAATATACCCAAATTTATTCTCAACAGGGTCGATCCGCTGATGGATAAGGCCTTCGGCAAAACCGATGAAGGCTTGAGCTTATTCTCATCCGCCGTGAATTACATCTACGGTGGCGGCGGTATTGTGACCAACTTCTTCAGCATCGACCCTGATACCAGCCGCATTTATATGGCCGCTACCGCGCCAGATGCAGAAGATGGCACAGAGGACGGCAGATCCGAACTGGGCGCGATTTATGCCCTCGACTTAGTCAATACCGTGGATGCCAGCAGCGGCGGCCTGGAATTCCAGGTATTGAACCGCAAGACCTTCCAGGGCGGCACCGGGTCAACACCGGCCCTCAGTGCAGACGGTCACCGCCTGTATGTGTCTGATAACGAGGGCCATGTTATCGCGCTGGACAGCGAACTGGATGAAGTTTGGCGGGTGAACGTGGGCGAGCCGCTGGTGGGCTCCATCACCGTAGCGGCGGATAACAATGAGCTGTATGCGGTGACTGCCAAAGACGTAATCCAATTGATCGACAACGGCGACAACGGCAGCCGATCGTGGACGGCCGAGCTAGCAGGCTTTGATGGATATGCCAACGTGGATGTGCAATCCAACGCCTTGACGGCAACAGCTACCGCCAACGGTGTGGTTGTCATGATCGGTGGAGGTAAAACAATACTGGGCAGGACCCTCATGTTGCACATGGGCATGGGTTTGCTGGATCGGAAAACCGGTAAGCTGCGCTACTTTGCCGAGGGCCGGGAAGATTCCCTGGCCATGAGCGTCGTGGCTGCCGATGGCAGCATATATGTCGCACACTCACCCTTACGGCGCGCCGTGGGTAAGGCCATGTATCCGGATTTAACGCCGGATGTTACCGGCGGCATTGCGCGCTTTAAACCGATTCGCCTGGATCTATTGGCTCGTGACGCGATATGCGCGGCCGAGGCGCGTGGCGCCAATGCCAGCAATTTGGACAAAGCTGCCGAGTCGGCGGCGATCAATACGGATATCCGGCAGATCAAGATATTGCTTAAGCAGGCCGGCAACGCTATCGACAAAGCGGTAGATGATTTCGATATGACAGCTGAGAAAGCCAGCACGCTAGGTGATCTACTGGCGCAAAGCGCTGCCAAGCTGACTCCAGCCAGTCTGGAGCTTGCCGTCACAGATATGGCTGCGGGCTGTAGGATGTTTGATTAGTACAATCTCTACAGCACGTCTATAGCAAATCATAAACCCGCCCGTTCATGTGGATGCATACCATTTATGTTCCAATTCATCCAGCATCACAAAACAGTGAAACAAGACCACAATTAGTCTACAAACTTTCAAGATTCGTGGACCTTGCCACTTATCGCTCAATCGAGGATCAAGTGTTCGCGTTGATCTAGCATATCGTGCCTTACCCTTGCTAACTTAGCCTCAGCGGGCCATAGGCCCCTAGCACCCTTGTCGCCAGTCAGCTTTAGAGCAATAGCGCTGGTTCGTGCGTTTCTGTGAAACATCCCCGCCTGCTCATGATGGCCTATTGTAAATAGACAAATTTATTCAGCCAGTTAGAACACATCTTTAACCTGTTTTCTTGAAAAAGGTGTTCCCTAGTCTAACGAGAGCAAATTGAACGCAATTATCCAATATTACTTGGAAAGACCCATTTATAAGCTGTTGTTTATCAAGCCTTTTTATTTCTTCAGACATTCAGCTTTTTTCGTTCGTTCACCTTCAGACGAACACCTAAAGTTGGAAAGAAATAGCGACCGAGGCGCCAGTTTCCAAGAAACCGTGAGAACCTTTCGTGCAGGCGGAAACCCCCTACCCCAAAGTTGCAGGAGTGCCCTGCGGGTAAGTAGGTGTATTGTTTGAATGATGAGTTCTACGCTACCGCTCATACAAGGCGGTCTATCTTGCTGGTTATGAAGGACAGGGAATCCCGTCCGGCGGACATTTTCCAATATGAAAAAGCCTGCAGGAAAAGCATCAATACGTTCCGTGCGGCGGCACGCGATCTTTGATTGGATCAGAACTCGAGTGATTTGCTTAGATAAAGAGCCAGGTAATGCTGACTCAGTGTGTCGTCCTTCTGCAGAGCGATCTGGTGTGCCGTTTGAGTCGCCAATCCTGTACGCAGAGCGCGCGACTCATAGAGGCCGAGGAGAAGCAGCTCCCGGTCCCAGGCAACTGCCCTACCCCACTCATCAAACGCAGTGACCCTGAAAGCAAGGCATTCACGGTCCAATCAGCAGAGGCGCCACAAAATAGTCATTGGCATAAATCTCTGCATACTGCTGCATAGGGAAGGTTTCTTATATTTGTGATACTTACTAAACAAGAGGCAGCGTGATTTGGAATTCTGCACCCGTCTGCGCGTTTTCAGCTGAGATATTGCCGCCCATCGACTTGATAATTCCCAGGCTCACTGACAGCCCTAACCCAATACCCTTGTCTGGATCCTTGGTCGTAAAAAACGGGTCAAAGATATAAGGTAAGACCTCAGGTTTAACCCCACCACAGTCATCAGAGGCTGTAATAAGCAAGCAGGCGCCGTCGGTCCGCACAGTGATCGTCATAGTTCTAAGCGACTGTTTGTTAACAGTCGTCGCCGCGTCGTGAGCATTCTTGAGCAGATGTGAAATCACTACCTTTAGCTGACCAGAATCGCCCTGCAGGTGGCAGTTAGACTCAGTCATATCGTTTAACACAATATTTAATGTGTTTGCATAGTCTTGCTGACCGTCTTTCGTGGCGTCGTCGATACTGGTTATAGGGTCAAATATCTCTTCAGTGCTTGATCCGCTGCCACCGTAAGTTTTCATAAATTTAATCAGGTTCGCAATTTGGCGCAAATGTCGATCAATTTTCCCTAGCTTGTCTTCAGCAGCTGGATTTTCTGCAAGGGGCGCCTCAAGCTTTCTGCGCAGATTCGCTACCGTTAAAGTAATTGCCTGAAGAGGCTGATTGATTTCATGCGCCATGCCTGTTGTTAATTGTCCAAGAGTGCTTAATCGCTGTGCTTCCAGCAGATTCCTTTCGGTGGCCTTAATTGCGCTTATATCCGAGATAATAATCCAGCGACCATCATCCTCTCCAGTCAGATTCAGACGCGGTGCCTGAGTCACCAACAGGTTGAGCGTTTGATCATTATGGTTGATGGTTAGCGAGGCAACATCATCGCTAGCAAAAAAATCGCTGCTTATTTTTTCGGGCAGTCCATCCGGTTCAGCTAATAGCGTTTCCGCTGCAGGATTTGCATATAGAATGCGTCCGGCATGATCCTGGGCTATGAACCCTAATTTGGCGCGACTTAACAAGCTCTCGTAGCTTGAATTTAGGGCTACAGTGTTTGCAGAGGCAGCATTCACGGCCCGCTCCATTTGATTAAAGCCCATTGCCAACTGTTGGAAAAGGTCGGTTGTGCCTGTTAAATCAAACGAAAAAACTTCATTCTTGTTTGATGTGCGTTCTTCTGAGAATCGTTCCATCGCATCAGCTAACTGAAGAAAAGGCTGAGAAAAGCGCCAAACGACGATTTCTATCATGCATGCCATGAGTAACAGTAGCCCGGTTGCGCCAAAAATTAAAATGGATAAATTGATCAGTGTTTCACTAATGTAGGACCAAAAATCAACGGTGTAGCGGAAACAGTCCACATCAAATAACTCATTGTCGAAACTGTTGATGAGGTCGTCGCTTGCCTGAAACGTTATGTAGCTGTTCTTCAATCTCTTGACGCGCTCGAAGACAGCATCGCTGCTGTCAGATCTGGCCGGTGGTATCCAGATGGCGTAGTCATATTCCTCTTTTACTATTTGCGCATCTGACGCTATGCCATAGAGTTCCTGAGTGGATGGGCCATGGAAGTGGCTCACTCGGTCGATCATGCCTCCAACACTGTTACCCATCAATCCAAGCATATCGGCTCGATATAACGATTCCCAGAAATCCAGTTGGCTTGCATACACAAACATTAACTGGGGATACCCCGAGGTTGCTATAAAAGCAGTCGGTCCAGCGGCATCCTGACCAAGCTGAATGGGAATTGCCGGCGCATTGCTCTCCAGTGCATTAATCAATGCCCCAGCCGGCAAATTTATATCAATCAAACCAGAACTAAGGTAAGGGCTTTCAGTTTTAGCGGTAGATTTAATAATGAAACCGAGAACGTTCTTGACCTTGAGTGCCTCGAGTAACAAATCATCGAATTCTTGTTTTACGAAGGAGCCATCTTGTATATCTTCAGTGATTGCAGGCGCAAGGCGTGAAAGAACTGTCCGCTGTTCAGAAAGATTTGCCGAAGCTGATTGTGCAAGGCTCTCGAAGCGAGCGTCAGACGCAGCAAACAGTGTTTCTATTTCCGATTCGATCTCGTTATTCACCATTGCCCAAAGCACAAATAGCAGCGGAATAGCCATCGCAACTATGGCCGCAGTGGCTGTAATTTCATTCATTCGAATCTTTAAGCGATTCCTATCTCCATAGAGCGATTGAGGGAGTCGGTGTTGCGCGAGGAGTATGACGAAATGCAAAGTAATTGCCGCTGTGATGGCCGTCGTACCACTAAAAAGTCTTTGGCCAGTACTAACCACGGCATAGTCGATATCAAAATGCTGTAGCCAGAAAATCAGGATCGTAATTGGTACCCCAAGCAGTATCCAATAAGCAAGCCCCGCTATGCTCAATCCCAGGCGAGGGTAGGCTGATCGCACAGACGTTATGAACAAAACGAGAAGAAGAGTATTACCGTACAAGGCTACCCAACTTTGTAGCTCGGATGCACCCCAGGCAATCATTCCAATGGTCGCGCCAAGAGCGGTCGCCAATAGTGCGCGCCGCCAGCCAAACCAAATTAAAACGAGCAGTATAGGCAGGTCAAAAAGAGCAAATTCCAGGTTCGCTGTTTCGATACTAGGGAAAAGCGACAGAAAAATACCCGGGATGGCAAGTAACGCAGGAATCAACCAACGGCGCCAATCCCTTTCTGCTACCAAATCTGGGTGGTTAGCGTTCATTTCGAACTGACAGCGAATCAAGTATGGTTTTAATACGGTTTTCCCACACAGCTTCTTGTAGTAAGCCCTGGTAGTGAAACCGAACATTTCCATCGCCATCTATCAAGAAGGTTTCTGGAGCCCCCTGGACCCCCATTGCCTCTGCATAGACACCATCAGGATCTTGAAGGTTAATGATATAAGGTGAACCATAGCTTTTCAGCCATTGTAAGGCGCTAGCTTCTGAGTCCTTAAGTGCAATACCGACGAGAGGTATGCCTTGTTGCGCGAGCGAGTGCAATATTATGTTCTCGGCCTGGCAGGTGACGCACCAGCTAGCCCAAAAATTAATGAAGTAGGGTTTCCCTGCCAAGCTGTTTAGTTCCGGCCCTTCGGTACTGCCAAGTTTTTCAATAGTGAGAGGGGGCAGCGGATATAAAGTTGCAGCGATATCACCTTTTGCACCATTTAAGTAGGCGTACCCTGCTGCAGCCCAGGACACTGCAGATGTGAGCGCTATTGCCGCAATTATTTTTAGTTTATTGGCGACCACGTTACACATACACCCTTTGAGTAACCAATACCCGTTAACCTGCACGATAGATCTATGCGGGTTAACAGGTCAGCTTTTTGCTCAGAAGTTACCTGATACTTGCAGTCCATACTCACGACCACCCGAGACGGCGCCAAAGGCGATCGTGCCAGGAATGATCACTGCCGAGTTAAACTCCTCCTTGTCGGCAAGGTCGCGCCCGAACAAGGTGACTTTAACCGTGCGGTCGTCGCTCCACTCCCACTCGTAGGCGATATTGGCATCTAATACGCCGCGACTACCCAGCAGACCACGGGGGTCATTGGAAGTCTCTACCCAGTACTCGTCGGTGTAGCGATAGCCCAGGAAGGCCGAAATGTAACCAGCCCCCAATTGCGCGTTGAAGATGCCATTGATGCCACCTACCAAGTTTGGTACACGCCGCAGCTTAAGGTCACTATTGTCTGTTTCTATCCCATCGCCAGTGAGGTCGGCTACATAGTCGTCATACTCGGCGTCCAGCCAGCCCAGGTTGGCATTGAGCTGGAAGTATTCATTGGCGACCCAGGTGAGTTCGCCCTCCAGCCCCATTGACTCAACCGTGGCCGCATTGCGCACTACGGTGTTGGACCCGCCAAAGCCGTCAGGCTCGATGATCTCCTCCTGCTTATCCTCGTAGTCAACATAGAATGCAGCGAGGTTAAGCCTCAACGTGTTGTCAAGAAAGTCGCCCTTCATACCAAGCTCGTAGTTGTTAACGAATTCAGGTTCAAAGGGGCCGATATTATCTGGGTTCTGGTTGCGGCCATTGAACCCGCCGGAGCGAAATCCCTCAGAGTAAGAGGCGTAGACCATCAGGTCGTCATTCACCTCGTAATCTATACCGACTTTGGGAGTGAACTCCTGCCAGTCTTCCTTGCCCGATGCGCCGCCCAGTGGAATCCAGATAGGTTTGCCGTAGACGTAAAAGTCATCGACACCTTCCGGCAGGAAGCCAGGAAAGCCATTGTCCGTGCCACCGCCAATGGTTTGTGTACCCGCATACTCTTTTTGCTCATCGGTATAACGTCCGCCCAGGGTCAACGTCCAGCTCTCGCCGAGGCCAATATGCACCTCGCCAAATACCGCCCAAGCTTCACGCTCGTGGTCGGCTGTGGGGTTCTGGAACACGGATCCAGCTGGACCGCCGAAGGCTGCAATTGATGTCTGCTGTTCCAGGAAATATTCGTCTTGAACCCAGAACAGACCCGCTACAAAGTCGACGTTGTCACTAAAACTGTCTGAGGAAAAGCGCAGCTCGGTACTGGTTTGCTCAGAGCTCTGTTCTCTAATGGCATGAAAGAAGTTCAACGAGCTGCCATCAAAGTCCGTAGGCACAGACTCATCAGTTTCCTGATAGCCAGTGATCCAGTCGACAACGCCGAAGCCGATATCCCAGCTCAGATTTAAAGAATAGCTATCCCACTCGAAATCGATGGGATTAAACCAATCCTGGGTGAGTTTGCCGATGTCTTTAACATCATCGCCACAGGTCTGGCCAAAGACAACCTCGGGCAGCACGCAGGGCACCTCGGGTGCCGGATTGATCGGATTATTAATGTTCAAAGAGGTAATGTTCTGCAGGGCGATGCCATCATTTTCGTCCTGATAGTTAACGTAGGTGAAAGTGATATCCATATCATCGTTAGGCGTTAGCAGCAGCGTGGCGTTGAGTTCTTGATTGTCAGCGTCGCCTACACGCTTGCCATTATTTTCTCTGAGTCCGCCGTCATTCTGTTGAGCGAAGCCCACTTTACCGGCCAGTAATCCGTCTACGATGGGGAAATTAAGTACCGCCTTGACGTCGATGCGATCGTCGTTACCAGCAGTCAGTTCATATTTAAGGCCTAGCTCGCCCGATGGCGCCGTGCGGGTAATATTGATGACACCGCCCGTAGTGTTGCGACCGAATAAGGTGCCCTGTGGGCCGCGCAGCACCTCGAGAGAAGAAAAGTCGAAAGTATTGGCCATTGAGCCGTTGACGAAAGACAGGGGGACGCCATCGACTACCACGCCAATGGCCGGGTCGAACGAGCGCTCAACCTCCTGTGTTCCCACGCCGCGTATGTAAATGGCAGCGCCCGCAGGCGCAACGCTTACCGAATCGATCACCATGTTTGGAACGAACCCCTCCAGCTCGCGGAGGTCACGCATGACCAGTGCGTCGATGGTGTCTCCGCTAAACGCGGAGACCGCGATGGGTACATCCTGCATAGGCTCATAGACTTTACGTGCGGTGATAATGATCTCTTCCAATGTGGCAGAAGAGTCCTGCGCGAGCAAAGTTTGAGGTGTAGCAGCCAACGCGCTGGCCAGTGCCAGCCCGGATACCATTGGTGAAAGAGCAAGTTTTCTGCGGTAAATATGCATAGTTTTATCCTACCCTGCCGGCTGACCGGCTTTTATTGTAATCAATAGGTGCCTGCATCCAGTGGAGCGGGTGACGGGAATCGAACCCGCGTCTTCAGCTTGGGAAGCTGAGGCCCTACCATTAGACGACACCCGCGTCGCTGTTATGGCCTGCACCAAGAGTAGCTGGAACTATGCAGAGGGTCAAAGCCTCATATCAGCGGAGGTTTTAGGCGTTCAAGCTAGCAGTTCTGCGACTAGCACCCGTGAATGGGCATTGTGGGAAAAGGCTTAACCCGAGTTGGTTCCGGCCCCGGCAATGCGATTCTGCACGTTAGTCAGCTGCGCCCTGGCCGCGCGCTGTTTTGCAACTGGCACTTCCTCCATGGTATCTCCCTTCATTAAGGGTTGCCGAAAGCCGGTGTAGACTACCTTGCGTGGACGTTCGATGGGCGGATACGCGCGGTGCAGCGTATCGCTGCAGTGCACGGTCAGGTCTCCAGTCTGCGTGACTAGCTTTAGTGCAGGCAGGTCGAGGCTGTCATCTTTGCCCGCAGGTTGTATGTTGGCCCGATGAGAGCCCGGCACTACGCCCAATGCGCCGCTGCGCTCGTCTGCGCCGGTAATGGACAGACCGATGGTAAGACCGTTGCAGTAATAGGAGTGACGACCCTGACCACAGTCCTTGTGCCAGGGAAGGTCCGAGAGGCCGGTCTGGATATCGAGTGGCTTAATCAGGCCCTCGGCGCCGAGCCAGCCCGTACCCTCATCATCCCCACCAAGATTGTCGCCAGTAATGTCGGCCAGCCAGCCGAGTCTATCGTCCCTGAGCAGTTCAGATAATGCAGCAGATTGTTCATGGAAAAATAATATGCGCACTGCCTGCTGCACGCCCTTCGAATCTCCTGCCCACCATGACGCGCCGTCATCAGGACGCGCACGCGCCAGCGATGCGTCCAGATCAGCGGATACAGCGGCCATTTCACATTCTGTAAACACACCTCGCAGATGCAGAAATCCAGCCTGATGCAGAAAGTGTGAAATTTCAGCAGGGTCATCATCAAGCTCGAAGCTTCGGTTGAGGTTCAGGTCACTGCCATTGCGGTCAGAGATGGAGATTGCGCCAGGCTCGTGAACCGGTCGTCCATCGAAGAGCGCTCGGAAAATCGGTTCCCAGCCAATCCAGTGCTCAAAGTTTCCCCGGGTCATTTTGACGCGCGAATTCATCGCCAATCCCATGGTCGTCGCCCAGTCCTGCACGAGATCCGAGAGCGCCGAACTATCCAGACTGACAACAGCGCTTTCAGAGGCCTCACCTGCCTCGATGCGCAGCGCGCCATTTCGTTCGCATAGGGTGACACTGCGACCATCGACGCTGAAGGTAAGAGCTGGCAGGCGCTTGTATATCAGCCCTCTGGCGGCAAGCTCGGCATTGTTTGACAGTGCCTCTGGTATCAGTGAATCAAAAACCTCATCTCGATCCAGGGGCCTCCGGTCGCAATGACGTCTGGTTCGGCAATCGATTGACATAATGCGTTCCTGCTTACGTGTGGTTAGGATAATAGCATGCAGAATTG
>OCVR010001611.1_pt1 | contig 17895 bp, 18 predicted proteins | sample 1539091 | NCBI WGS metagenome assembly OCVR01 (sample SAMEA3355530, study PRJEB22509) | marine metagenome | biome: marine; feature: coastal ocean; material: water | place: USA | collected 2010-08-07 | depth 16 m | reverse complement strand
ATCGCGAAAAGCGATGTCTTCCGGGGCGAAAGCGGTATCCACTGCTTTTCCTCCTTTACTGGGTGATTAAATGTCAAAGATAGCCATGTATTTAGGCCGAACGCTACCGTATATCGCGACTCTGGCGTGCACAATGTTGACAGGTCTCACAAAAATTGACCCCAGAGGTCGCTATAAAAAATCATCACGTTTGTTCTCGGAGGTAACGGATGTTGTGTTCCAGGCTTATCCGTACTTTCGGATCAGGAATACCCAGCTGAATCGCTTCTTCAAGCAGGTCAGCCGCAAAGCCGGTGTTGCCGCGCTTGACAGCCAGATTGGCAAAATTTATACAAAGATTTGCCCGCCGATAGCCCGCTCTATAAAGTTGCTCGAAGCCTGAATACGCGCCATCAAAATCACCTGCCAAATAGCGCGCTAATGCCTGCGCTTCTTGGCTTTCCTCAACCTCCCATCCGAGTTCGATGGCACGATCGTAGTATGCAATCGCTCTATCAAAGTCTTTGAGATAATGCATTCGTATTGAGGCCGCAGTTCCATACAGACGCCCTGACGAGTCGCTATCCAGGTCCAGCTCCATCAAACGCAGGTAGTTTAGTTGACGCTTTTTCTTTGGGTTATTGGGACTTTCGTCTCCGTGGTGATGGATAAGTATATCAACAACCTGAGAACGGCCCTCTGTCAGGGACCTGTCCACTATTTCATGCACATGCCCTTCGTAGCGAATACCGGGAACATTGCAAAACAGACGGGCTATATTATGGACTTTGTAGCCTGAAAAATTTCGAGTGTAGGCGCTTTTTTCTTGAATTGGTTGCCAACCACTCCCAAAAGATTCAAAGCTATAATTACGCTCCGTTAGAAAGAACGCCTCTTGATCGGTACTCTGAATTAACGTTCGTATCTCTGCCCAATGCCGCGGCTCGATAACTTCGTCGGCATCAAGAACAATAATCCAGTCACCTGTGGCTTTATCAATCGACAAATTGCGTGCAGCAGAAAAGTCATCTTGCCATTCAAAATCATATATTTTGTCAGTGTATAAAGCGGCAATCGACTTGGTGTCATCATTGGAACCCGTGTCCACAATAATGATTTCATCGACATACTCGGCCGATTGCTCCAAGCATTTTGGCAGGAAGTAGGACTCGTTCTTTACGATCATGCACAACGAGAGACGTAAATCAGCCATCGAACTAAATCCGGGTCAATTCCATCAGTACAGCAGGCTATAGAGTTTACGCTGGTACTCTGCTGCCAACGGGTCGCCCTTGCCCAGCGAAGCTATGGTGTCCAGCAAGGTTTTTTTGGTCGCCCCGTCGCCGTGTTCTCTATCTCGCTGCAAGACAGTAATCAGGTACTCCATCGCGTCCTTGAACTGACCGGCGTTGGTAAACTGAACCGCTAACTGGTGCATCAGGTCCAGGTTCTCAGGGTCCTGCGCCAACTGCTTTTCCAGCGCTTCTATTTCTGGGGACTTGGCAGCCTCGCGTTTGATTTCGAGCTGCGCACGCAGTTGTTCATAGGCTGCATCCTGATCGGCCATTCTGACCTCATCCAGCAAGGCCTCGGCCTCATCCAGGCGCAAGCATTCGATCAGGGCGTGCACATAAGGCACCGTGATTTCGTAAAGTCTGCCTGATTCATCCCAGGCCTGGCGCAACGGAGTCAGTGCTTTGGGAAAGTCGCCCTCGGCAATCGCCTCTTCTGCCAATTGCAGCAAGCCATCCCAGGGCTTGGGCAAATACTTGCCCAGCATCGACATAATCTCCTGCTCAGACTGCGCGCCGGCAAAACCATCGACCGGTTGTCCGTTTTGTATCACCATGACGGTGGGCAGGGAACGCACGCCAAACTGCTGGGCAATCATGCCCTGCTCATCTGCGTTTACTTTGGCCAGCAAGAAAGCGCCGTTGTAATCGGTGGCTATTTTTTCCAGCAAAGGCATCAACACCTTGCAGGGCTCGCACCAGTCAGCCCAGAAGTCCACCACGACCGGACGGTTGTGGGACTCCTCAATCAGCAGTGCAGCTGCATTGGTTTCATCGATGTTGACGATAAAATCGCTCAAGACTCTGTCTCCTGATTGCATCGTTTCCCCCGTCTCACGGGGATTAACGGTTCTTAACTTATTTTAAACCCAGCACATCCTGCATGTCGTAAAGTCCGGCATTTTGGGCCTTCAGCCAACCGGCCGCCCGAACAGCTCCACGTCCAAACGACATGCGGCTGGATGCTTTGTGCGTGATTTCGACCCGCTCGCCCTCGGCGGCAAACGTAACAGTGTGATCACCGACAATGTCTCCTGCGCGCACAGTCGCGAAGCCGATGGTCTCGCGCTCGCGCGCACCGGTTTGTCCTTCTCGGCCATACACAGCGACCTTGTCCAGGTCTCGATCCAGCGCGTCCGCTACCACCTGGCCCATGCTCAAAGCAGTGCCGGACGGGGCATCGACTTTATGTCGGTGATGGGCTTCATACACTTCAATATCAACATCGTCGCCCAGCACTCGAGCAGCCATATCCAAAAGCTTGAAACAGACATTCACGCCGGTGCTAAAATTAGAGGCCTTGCAAACCGCTGTTTTCATTGCGGCAGTGTCAATGATGGCTTGCTGTTCTGCAGTAAACCCGGTGGTACCGATAACAATACCGATCCCCTGCTCGGCGCAGGCCTGCACGTTGGCAATGGTCGCCGCAGGCACAGTGAAATCAATCAGCACATCGATGTTGCTAATCACCGAATCGAGTGACGCTACAACTACCACACCGTTTTTACCCAGCCCGGCCAGCTCGCCGGCATCAGCACCGAGCAAACTGCTTTCAGGGTGCTCGATAGCGGCTGCCAGTTGCAGGTCATCGCTGGATGCTGCAATCGCCTCGATCAGCGTTCGGCCCATACGGCCGGCGGCGCCGGTAATGCCTATTTTTGTTGTCATGATGTCATATCGTCAAAAAAGCTTTTCACGCCTTCAAACCAACTGTGCTGACGCGGCGACTGGCGCTTGCCATCTTCACCCAGAGTTTGCTGCAGCTCTTCCAACAGCTCCTTCTGCCGTTTGTTCAGGTTGACTGGCGTTTCTAACACAGCGCGGCACAGCAGGTCACCCACGCTGCCACCACGTACCGGCTTCACACCCTTACCGCGCAAGCGAAACAACTTGCCGGTTTGCGTTTCTGCTGGAATTTTCAGGTTAACCCTGCCATCCAGCGTTGGTACTTCGAGCTCACCACCCAGTGCTGCGTCGACAAAAGTAATCGGAACCTCGCAGTACAGGTTTTTACCGTCTCGCTCAAAAATGTTGTGTTGCTTGACCGACATTTGTACAAACAGATCGCCGGAAGGACCACCCTGCGGTCCTGCTTCGCCTTCGCCAGAAAGACGAATGCGATCGCCCGTATCGACGCCTGGCGGTACTTTCACCGACAGTGTACGCGTTTTCTCCACCCGACCCTGACCATGACAGGTACCACAGGGATCGGATATGGTCTGACCCTGTCCACGACAGGCAGGACATGTTTGCTGAACCTGGAACAGGCCTTGCTGCATTCGCACCTGGCCAGCGCCACCGCAAGTGCCGCAAGTCACAGGGCTGGAGCCTTTCTTGGCACCGGAGCCGTCACAGGTTTCACAGCCGGATAAGCTAGGCACGCGAATTTCAACCGTTGTGCCTTTCACTGCATCTTCTAAAGAGATATCCAGCGTGTAACGCAGATCAGAGCCACGCTGTGGTCCAGCGCGACCGCCGCGGCCACCGCCGCCGCCACCAAAAATATCACCGAACACATCGCCGAAGATATCGCTGAAATTGCCGCCACCGCCAAAACCACCGCCACCCATGTTGGGGTCAACCCCGGCGTGACCATACTGGTCGTAGGCCGCGCGCTTCTCGCTATCCATGAGAACGTCGTAGGCCTCAGTGGCTTCCTTGAACTTCTCATCAGCATCGGGATCATCCGGATTGCGATCCGGATGATACTTCATGGCTACCCGGCGATAGGCCTTTTTAACCTCTTTGCTGTCAGCACTTTTGCCGACACCGAGCACTTCGTAATAGTCGCGTTTTGACATAAATCTTCAGTGTATTTACGGTATTTTCATAAATGACTACGCGGGCACATGCGTCCCGCGTAACCCTGGCTCTGTCACCCATTTGCGTCCGGGGTCCAGAGCCTCTGGATCCCCACCTGAGTGGGGATGACGCCTAAGGCGTTACTTCTTATCGTCTTCCTTCACTTCTTCGAACTCTGCGTCCATCACATCTTCAGCAGGCTCGCCTTGTGCACCGGCCTCAGCGCCAGCACCGGCCGCCTGGGCTTGCTCGGCCTGCGCCGCATACATCTTCTGCGCTACAGGGCCTGTCGCTTCAGTCAGCTTGGTAGCAGCTGCGTCAATGGCTTCCTTATCGTCGCTCTTTACCGCTTCCTCAGCTTCAGAAACCGCCGCTTCAATGGCCGCTTTCTCTTCGTCAGTTGCGTGCTCGCCAGCTTCCTCAACAGTCTTCCTGGCAGCGTGGATCAGGCCATCGCAAGTATTACGCGCGGTGATCAGCTCCTCGAACTTGGCATCTGCTTCAGCGTTAGCTTCGGCGTCTGCAACCATTTGTTCGATATCGTCATCCGACAGACCGCCAGAGGCAGTGATGCGAATGGACTGTTCTTTGCCGGTTGCCTTGTCCTGGGCAGATACATGCAGGATACCGTTGGCATCCAGGTCGAAGGTAACTTCAATCTGGGGCATACCACGCTGCGCTGGCGGAATGTCTGCCAGATCAAAACGGCCCAGCGACTTGTTACCAGTGGCTTGCTTGCGCTCGCCCTGCACTACGTGAATGGTAACGGCAGTCTGGTTATCGTCAGCAGTTGAGAAAATCTGCGACTTCTTGGTAGGAATCGTAGTGTTCTTCTCGATCAGCGGCGTTGCTACGCCGCCCATAGTCTCAATACCCAGCGTCAGGGGAGTCACGTCCAGCAAGAGCACATCTTTCACATCGCCAGACAGTACCGCACCCTGGATGGAGGCGCCCATGGCAACCGCTTCATCGGGGTTAACGTCCTTGCGCGGCTCTTTGCCAAAGTAGTCAGCAACCTGCTTCTGCACCATCGGCATGCGGGTTTGACCGCCCACCAGAATGACGTCATCAATCTCGGAGGGAGACAGACCAGCATCTTTGAGTGCGGTCTTAACAGGGTCCATAGAGCGAGTCACCAGGTCTTCGACCAGGGATTCCAGCTTGGCGCGGCTCAGCTTCACCACCAGGTGTTTGGGGCCGCTCGCATCAGCGGTAATGTAAGGCAGGTTCACCTCAGTTTGCTGTGAGCTAGACAGTTCAATCTTGGCTTTTTCGGCAGCTTCTTTCAGTCGCTGCAGGGCCAGCGGATCGTTGTGCAGATCAATGCCAGACTCTTTCTTGAATTCTTGTGACAAATACTCGATCAGGCGCATGTCAAAGTCTTCACCACCGAGGAACGTGTCACCGTTAGTCGACAGCACTTCAAACTGGTGCTCGCCATCGACTTCAGCAATCTCGATGATAGAGATATCAAAGGTACCGCCACCCAGGTCATAAACCGCTACAGTGTGGTCGCCCTTCGCCTTGTCCATGCCGTAGGCCAGCGCAGCTGCCGTTGGCTCGTTGATAATGCGTTTCACGTCCAGGCCAGCAATTTTGCCGGCGTCTTTTGTCGCCTGGCGCTGGGAATCGTTGAAGTAAGCAGGAACGGTGATTACCGCCTCAGTCACTGGCTCACCCAGGAATTCCTCGGCAGTTTTCTTCATCTTGCGCAGAACTTCAGCAGACACCTGAGGCGGTGCCATTTTTTCGTCGCGAGCCTGTACCCATGCGTCGCCGTTATCAGCAGCAAGAATTGTATAAGGAACCATGCTGATGTCTTTCTGGACAACATCGTCCTTGAACTTGCGGCCGATCAGGCGCTTCACTGCGTACAGTGTATTGGTAGGGTTAGTGACAGACTGGCGCTTCGCCGCCTGCCCAACAAGGATTTCACCTTCATCGGTGTAGCCGACAATAGAAGGTGTCGTGCGATCGCCCTCAGCGTTTTCAATCACGCGAGGTGCATCGCCATCCAGTACGGATACACATGAATTTGTGGTACCCAGGTCAATTCCGATTATCTTGCCCATTGTATGTCTCCAGTCTTACTTGGCGCTGTGCGCCGGTATCAATTGCGTTGTTCTTTATTTGGGGTCAATTTGGCCTGATTCAACCCCCTTTTTTACTTCAACCGCCTTTACTGACCATTACCATGGCGGGTCTTATCAACCGACCATTGAGCGAATAACCCTTCTGCATGACAGCTGTCACGGTATTGGGCTCAACCTCTTTGTTCTCAATCATGGTGATGGCCTGATGCAAATTGGGGTCAAAGGGCTCGCCCTGAGGATCCACCACATCAACCTTGTTTTTGCCCAGCACGTCGATGAAACTTTTGAGTGTCAGCTCTACGCCCTCGGCAATCGGCTTAATTGCCTCGTCGTCACCGGAGGCCGCCTCAAGGGCACGCTCCAGGTTATCGACAACCGGCAGTAAGTCGCTGGCAAAGCGCTCAAGAGCAAACTTGCGGGCTTTCTCAACGTCCTGTTCAGCGCGACGCTTAACATTCTGGGCATCGGCCTGGGCGCGCAGTGCGGCATCCCTGGCAGTCAGCAGGTCTTCCTGCAGCTGACTCAGCTCGTCATCCAATGAGGCTTCGGTATCGCCTTCAGCACCTGCGTCAGCGGCTTCTGCTGCAGCAACTTCCTCAGCGGTTTCCAATTGAGCTTCAGGGTTCGCTGTCTGCTCGTCCTGAACCTCGTTTTCTGGCTGTTTTGGGTCTTGCTCGGCCACGCTTGTACTCCGTATGGCTAATCTATGGGGTTACAGTGGCAATATGGGGCCGAATCGGGGCGATTCAAGGGATATTTGTGGGTTTTTGGGGGTAAATTACGCCCCAATCTGCGGCAGACGCCGCAGACGCTATTTGCCCAGCGCAGAACTCAGCATGCGGGCGGTAAGGTCCACGATGGGGATCACTCTTTCATAGGCCATGCGGGTGGGCCCTATCACCCCCAGAACGCCCAGCGTTTGGGAGCCATCGCTGTAGGGAGCGGTAATCACCGAGTAGTCGCCAAATACGTCATATCCGGCCTCCTCACCTATAAACACCTGTACGCCATCGGCCTGGGAACAGCGCTCCAGCAAGTGCAACAGGTCTTTTTTCTGCTCGAAAGCATCAAACAGCTCTCGCAACTTGAACATTTCATCTGCAGTGGCATTGCCAAGCAAGCGTGATTCACCAGCCACCAGGTATTCATCTGCGGAGGTTTCCTGGTCCAACGCCTGACTCGCCAGGTCCAGGGCAGCCTGCATATAGCCATCGATTTGGCTGCGCGCCTGCTGCATCTCATGCACAATTTCTTCCTGTACCTGCTGCAAAGGGCGGCCAGCAAAGCGCTGGTTGACCATATTGGCGGCCTCGCGCAATTGCTCCTCAGTAAAGGCACGTTGGGTGTGAATGATGCGGTTTTGCACTTCTCGCTCATTGATCACCAGAATCACCAGTACCCGATCACCGGAAAGCGGCAAAAACTCCACCTGGCGCAACTGACCCGCCTCCTGACGAGGAACCGTCACCAAACCCGCCTGGGCGGTAATACTGGAGAGCAGGGACGAGGCGCTCTGCACCAACTCGGTGGCTGACTTATCGGGGTTCAATTCGCTGCGCAGCGCTGTCACCGCCTGCTGTTCCAGCGGTTGCACCTGCAGCAGAGTGTCGACAAACAGGCGATAACCCATCGCGGTAGGAATGCGGCCGGCGGAAGTATGGGGAGAAATGAGGTAACCGCGATCTTCGAGGTCCGACATGACATTGCGGATAGTGGCTGCACTCACCGGTAAACCCGCCTGCTCCACCAGTGTACGGGAGCCCACCGGCTGACCATCCCGAATATGGCTTTCTACCAATGTTTTAAGTAAAACACTGGCCCGTTCAGAAATTACATCGCTTGTCATGAATACCTGCGCCCGTTGATAAACACGGTTGTATCACAGTGCCCGGCAAACACAAAACCTGCGACTGAACACAGCAGATGTTTATGCCGCCTTTCATCTAGGGTATAACTGACAAAACCATCGGGTACGCACATGCTTAGCCACATCAGCATCACCAATTACACCATCGTTTCCTCACTGGAAATGGAGTTTGCCCGCGGCATGACCGTGATCACCGGCGAAACCGGTGCAGGCAAGTCAATTATGCTCGACGCCCTTGGCCTTTGCCTGGGCGACCGCGCAGATCCCAAAACCGTGCGTCATGGCTGCGATCGCGCTGATATCACAGCAACTTTTGATATCTCCGACATACCGGCAGCCGGCGCCTGGCTGCAAGGCCGCGACCTCAGCGGCGGCGACGAGTGCATATTGCGGCGGGTGGTGACTACCGAGGGCCGCAGTCGCGCCTATATCAACGGCAGTACCTCTACCCTGCAGGATTGCGCCGAACTGGGCTCCATACTGATCGATATTCACAGCCAGCATGCGCATCAATCGCTGCTGCGCAAAGCAGTGCAGCGAGAAATGCTGGATGTGTACGCCGGACAGCAAAAACTGGCCTCATCGGTGGAACAACTCGCCTCAGACTGGCTGCGTGCCCAGCGCGAGCTGGAATTACTCACCGGTAGCCAGGACGAACACACTGCCCGCGCGCAGCTGTTGGCCTACCAGGTGGAAGAACTGAACGAGCTTGCACTGCAGGAAGGTGAGCTGGCCGCCATGGAGCAGGAACAAAAGCTGCTGGCCAATGCTGAGGAAATTTTGAGCTCTGCCCACTCGGCGCTGGAGCTGTGCGAGCAGCAAGAGATTGGAACCCGTCAGGCGCTTAACTTCCTGGATGAGGACACCCACAGCGGCCCCGCGATTGAGGGTGCCCGCGAACTATTAGACAGTGCGGCCATTCAGCTGAACGAGGCCCACAGTGAAATACAGCGCCATATTGACTCAGTGGAGGTTAATCCGGAGCGTCTGAGTGAGGTACAACGCCGCCTGGAAGCCGTTTATGACGTGGCAAGAAAGCATCGGGTGATGCCCGAGGAAGTCATTGCGACCCACCGGCGCTTGCAGGAAGAGCTAACGGGATTAGAAGGCAGCAGCGAGCGCGTAGAAGAGCTGCGCACAGAAATGAGTGACCTGGCCGCACACTATCACAAGGCGGCAAAGAAGCTGGGCAAACAGCGTGAGAAAGCAGGTAAGCAACTGGTAACAGCGGCGCAGGAAATTCTCGGCACCCTGGCCATGGCCCAGTGCACGCTGGAAGTTTCGCTCACGCCGCGCGAAGACAGCTCGCCCCACCCCCATGGCAGCGAAGACATAGAATTCCTGATCAGTACCAACCCCGGAGCGGCGCCTCAGCCCTTAGGGAAAATTGCCTCCGGGGGCGAACTCTCACGCATTAGCCTGGCGATACAGGTAGTCACTGCCAGCGAAGGTACAGTGCCCAGCATGGTCTTTGACGAGGTCGATGTGGGAATTGGCGGCGCGGTGGCCGAAGTTGTCGGCAAACTACTTCGTGATCTGGCGGGCCAGGCACAGGTGTTGTGTGTTACTCACCTTGCCCAGGTGGCAGCGCAGGGGCATCAGCACCTGCAGGTCAGCAAGACAGCGGACAAAAAATCAGTGCAAACTGACCTTAAATCGCTGGATGACAGTAGCAGGGTAGATGAAATTGCCCGGATGCTCGGTGGAGTGAAAATCACCAAGCAAACCCTGGCCCATGCCAGGGAAATGCTGGAAAGTTAAGGTTTCTTGCGGACGTAGAGCACCAGAGAGTGATCCTCTAGCTCAAAGCCGTGTTCGCGGGCGATTTCGCGCTGGCGCTGCTCGATCAACTCGTCATGAAACTCAATGACCTCGCCAGACTCCATACACACCATATGATCGTGGTGCTCGCCGCGAGCCAGTTCGAACACCGAGTGGGAGGCACTGGAACCATCACGACCCGCCTCGAAGTTGTGGCGGGTCACCAGGCCGGCGGCATCAAACTGGGTCAACACCCGATAAACCGTCGCCAGACCCGCTTTTTCACCGGTGTCCCGAAGTAAGTCATAGACCTCCTCAGCACTCAGGTGACGCTGCGCCTGGGCTGCAGACTCTAATATTTGCAGGATTTTCACCCGCGGCAAGGTCACCTTCAGTCCGGCGCGACGTAACTCCTGATTCTCTTCTGCCATGAGTGAGGGCTTCTCTGTGGGTTTCAGTAGCGGTATGATGCCACCCCAACAACCTAAGTGGAAGTTCTACCCCATGCGTATCCTCCTGATCGCCTTCGCGATTACCTGTATCAGCGCCTGCACCGCCGTCGGCTTTCCCGGCGTCTACCGCATTGACGTCGAACAAGGCAACATTGTTACCCAGGAGTTGGCAGACCAGTTGCAGCCAGGCATGAGTCGGCGCCAGGTCCGCTTTATTCTGGGCACACCGATGGTAGAGGACAGTTTCAACCGAGACCGTTGGGATTACATATACACCCGGCGTAACGGACTAGAGGTCTTGGCTGAAGATCGATTAACCGTATTTTTTGAGGCCGACTCACTCACATCGGTAATCGGCGATTACATACCTGAGGCCTTTGGCGGCCCATCCCCGGCTGAACCAGGCACTGAACCCCTCGAAGAGACCATCGAGGAAGAGACTGCCGAAGAAGATACTACCGAGGAAGAGACCGCCGAAGAAGAGACCGGCGAAGAAGAAGAGACTGCCGAGGAAGAGACCATCGAGGAAGAAGAGACTGCCGAGGGCGGCTAGCCTTCTTTAGAACGGCGCTCCTTGGCCCTTGCGGCCCGTGCCTTGCGAACTTCTTTGGGGTCGGCAATCAGCGGGCGATAAATTTCTACCCTGTCTCCGTCTCTTAACACCTGCGATGGCGCGACGACTTTAGAAAAAATACCCAGCTTGGAATTTTCCAGGTCTATACCCTCAAACTTACCGGTAATACCCGATTGCTGTGCTGCCTGCAGGGCAGTCGTTCCTTCAATCACCTGCAGCTCTAGCAGCGCCTGCTTGTTATCCAGCGCGTAGGCCACTTCTACGTTGATCATCGTTTGCTCAGTCATTGAGTTAACCGTAAAGTTCTTTGGCGCGCTTTTCCACCGCGGACACCAGATTATTGGTCGCTGAATCGAACAGTCTCGCTGCCGCCACTCCCAGCACAGCATTGTTGGTACTGAAATGCAGACTGAGGCTAACCTTGCAGGCCGAGTCGCCCAGCGGCGTAAATTCCCAGCGCCCTCCAAACTGATCGAATGGCCCTTCCACCAGCTCCAGTGAAATGTGCTCGGCATCTACCATCCGATTGCGTGTGGAGAAGCTGTGAGAAACCCCACCTTTGGACAAATCCAGCCGGGCCTCTACCAGACCTTCTTCCTGACGCAAAACCTGCGCGCCCACACAGCCATCCATAAAGCGGGGATAGGCCTCGATATCGTTGACCAGGTCAAACAGCTGCTGCGCTCGAAAAGGCAGCAGTACACTTCGGTTAATCGTTGTCATGGAGCCACTTGCTTACCCATTCAGGCCCGCCAACACGATCAGCGCGATGGCGACGGGCGCAATATAGCGCAGCAGGGCATGCCAAAGCGAGAAAGACAGGTTCGATTCGCGCGCCAATTGTGGACGCAACACCGCCTTGTTCAGCCGCCATCCCACTAAAATAGCGGTGAGCAGGCATACCAAAGGCAACAAAATATTGGCGGTGAGAAAATCCAGTTTATGCATAAGGTCTTGCATACCAAACCAGCCCCTGGGGCCCAGTGACGCTGAAACAGCCCAGGCCAGCAGCCAGGCAATTGCGCCCGCAATTAACACAGCAGTCACCCTACGCAAGCGCAGCTGCTGTTGCAGCATACTTACTGCGGGTTCCATCAACGCGGCCGAAAAGCCCAGGGCGGCCACCACCGTCATGGCAAAGAAGAGGCTACCAAACAGTTCACCCTGGGGCGCATTGCCAAATGCATAGGGGACAGTGATAAAAAGTAAACCCGGACCGGAAGACGGTGCCAGGTTGTTAACGAAAATAACCGGGAAAATAGCTATTCCGGCGAGCAGCGCGATAATCGTATCAAATACCGCCACCGCCATGACCGATCGGCCGATGGGAATGCGGCTGGGCGCATAGGCACCATAGGCAATACCGGCACCTACTCCCACTCCCAAAGTGAACAAGGCATGACCCATTGCAGCCAAAACCGACTCGCGAGTGAAATCGACCATCTGCACATTAAAGAGAAACTCCCGCGCCGCCGCGAGGTCGCCATTGTCCAATGCGTATTTCACCAATAAACCCAGCAAGGTGATCATCACCGGCACCACCAGCCAAACCAGTGCACCCAAACCGCGGCGCACGCCAAAGGCCAGCACGGCGACCAGCACAGCCAAAAAAATACTCTGCCATTTCAGCTGGAGCACAGGGCTCTCTAGCAAATTCTGGAAGTGAGCGGCCACAACCGGGGGACTGGCCGCAGACAATTCATCGCCGCGCATCACTTCGAGGTAGTAGAGGCTCCAGCCAGCCACCACCGACTGGTAACCCAGGATCAAAAGCCCGGTGACACAGGCCAGCAAACCCAACCATTGCCAGTAGCGATAGAGCAAAGAGCGGTCACAGACGTGGCGAATAGCGGCCATGGGGTTACCACGACCATAAGCGCCCAGCACCACTTCGGCGCACATGATGGGCACGGCTAATAGAAACAAACAGGCGACGTAAGTGAGCATAAATGCCCCACCGCCGTATTGCCCCATCATCCAGGAAAAACGCCAAAGACTGCCCAGGCCCACCGCTGCCGAGGACAGCGCCAAGACAAAGGTGGTGCGGCTACGCCACTGCTTCAGCTCGCGCTGCTGTCTGGAATTCACCACTAAATCCCGAAAATTATCATAGGCTTAGATTGCACCAGCCCCACCCTGCATAAAAGGGAAAGATTACCGTTTAAGTGCCGGGCCACCTACGTATAATGCGCGCCATGGCCAAAAAGAAATCACACAAACCCAGCAACGTTATTGCCCAGAACAGACGGGCAAGCTTCGATTACCATCTTCTGGAAAACTTTGAAGCAGGTGTTGCCCTGTCTGGCTGGGAAGTGAAAAGCCTGCGTATGGGCAAGGCAGATCTGGCGGACTCCTACGTGCTGATGAAGGATGGCGAAGCTTTTTTACTGGGTTCGCACATCGTGCCGCTAGATACCGTGTCTACTCATTATGTCACCGACCCCTCTCGCACCCGCAAATTGCTGCTCAACAAGAAAGAGCTCGCCAAGCTGCAAGTGGCCGTCACCCAGAAGGGGCAGACCTGCGTTTGCACCCAATTGTACTGGAAAGGTCACCTGGTAAAGGCCCGCATTGCACTGGCCGAGGGCAAGAAGGCCCACGACAAGCGCGACAGCCAGAAAGACAAAGATTGGAACCGCCAGAAACAGCGGATTGTGCGTGACAACGTCAAGCAATAGACCTAGCGTTATTGGCCCCTGACGATTTAATCAAACTCCGTTTAGGGCCCGCCTTGCGCGCACCAACTCTGGCTAGCAGTGTAAGCCGGGGAATGATTCACACTGCTAAACCTCAAAACCAATCACCCGCGCCAACATCCGCACAGCCACCACTAGCAGGAAAACACCAAAGGCCAGACTCAGGGCGCGCTTAGACAGCTTGTGGGCAGCACGCGCGCCTATGGGCGCCATCAACATAGTCATAGGTGCGATCAGGGCCACACCAATCCAATTCACATAGCCAAAGTTAGCGGCCGGTAACCGAGGGTCGCCCAGGCCGTTAATGATGAAACCGATGGTACCCGGAACGGCAATCAGCAAACCGAAAAGAGACGCCGTACCGACCGCCCGGTGAATAGGCTGACTCATCATGGTGAGCGTTGCGACGCTGAAGGTACCGCCGCCAATACCCATCATCGCCGAAAGGCCGCCGATAAAGGTGGGTGTAATAATACTGCCCGCCCCCTTTGGCACCTGCTTCCACGGCCGATAATTATCCAGCGGGAGCAGCATTTGAATCGCAATCAGCAACGCGACCACACCGAAAATACCCGCCAGCACCGCGCTCTGAACCTGGGCAGCTGCCACCGACCCCATTAAGGAGCCCACGAATATGAAGGGGCCCCACAGTTTTACTAAATCCATATCGACCGCGCCCTGGGCGTGATGCGCCCGGGCAGAGGACATGGAGGTAAAAATGATGGTCGCCAAGGAGGTGCCCACCGCTACGTGCATACGAATGGCGGGATCAACTCCGCGAATGGCCAGGGCCGTATCCAGCACAGGCACGATGACAATGCCGCCGCCCACACCCAGCAAGCCCGCGATCAAGCCCCCAACAACGCCGGTGGCTAGCATGGTTAGTACCAGGGGTATCATTCCTTCCATCATCAGACTCCCATAAAAGATAGCCGCAGAATACACCGTGGCGCCCCCTTGGAGCCAGCGGCGTCATTAGGCCAATACCACTACGGCGTTGAAAATTGCCAAACTCAACGCCATGTAATGAGGTACAATGAAAGTTCACTGGGGGCGATTTGGATTCGACGACGGATACAAACCCTTAGGTGCATGCCGTGATGGTAGCCAATCACGTAAATCCAAAGCTGCAAACTATTAGTTGCCAATGACGACAACTACGGTGCTCAACTGGCTGCGTAAGCAGTCACTAGACACCATCTAGTAGCTTCGGCTCTAGCGGTCAATGACAAGGTGCCAGCCCCGCATTATTGACTGTCATACAGAACTGGCTCGCAGCAATGTATGTTCTGGGCGGCGCTGCTAAACTTTTACAGAACTCGCTAATCACGTCCTGCCCGTTGGGCTGTGTGCAGCTAAATTAATTAACGGAATCTAAGCATGTAGAGCCGAAGGCAGAGGTCTGGCGGACGCCGGTTCAATTCCGGCCGCCTCCACCACATATGAAAAAAGGTCATCAATTCGATGGCCTTTTTTTATGTGTATTCGGCCGGTATTGGACCGGCAGCTCAAAGAACGCCGGTGGCCGACCATAGCGAGGTCTGTCGAAGACGGCCCGCAGGGGCGGAGTAGACACAATTCCGGCCGCCTCCACCAACTTAAGGTAACACGAGGTCACTCAGAGTTTTTTACTGATTAGGCGAATTCCTCCCGACCTAATATTCACCTTCGCTTAACGAACGGTAGTAGGCGATAACCTTCGTCCCGTACCAGTTCGCCTGGTTGGTAGTGGCGAATAGCCAATGTGAATTCACCCGATTCGTTTTCCGTCGGTAGATTGTTAGAAGCCCCCTGCCCGCAGCCGAAGCTCACGGTATACGTGCCGTCACCGTTCGGCGTGGCGGTATCCGAGCTCACATTTGCCACGTCGTCGAACATAAAACCGGCCTTGTCGTAAACCGTGAAGGACCAAAAAGCGTCGTTCTTGGGGTCGTCAAAGGTCGCCTGATGACAAGCGTCGCTCGGATAACTGCCGGACACCTCGTAAATGTTGTCCTTCCATTGAGCGCCGCCCCAACCGCCGGCCGCCATTATCTGGTACTTGTCTAATTCGTGCAGCCCACGCGACTCGTCGGTTGGCGCAGTGAAACCTCCGCGTAACGCCAGAATCCCGTCGCGTTTCGCAAGCATGGGTATCTTAGCCTTGAGTGCATTTTCGACACGCTCAAACGACTCCAACTCGACCGGTTCGGTGCTGAGCATCATGTCACTGGCAGCACTAATAGACATCTGATCTTGATATCGAGCCGCCTCCTCCTCAGAGAAGGTGGCATCCAGTCGAACAATCACGTAGATATGCGTGCCAGTATGCGTGGCCAATTCAAAAGTTCCAGGCCCATACGACATTGGCTGTATGCGGTGATCTTCGGTCACCGGTTGGAGCGACATGTATTTACCCTCTGGAATATCTGGAAGGGTTATCTTCGCTCCTTTTGACACATCAACTACTATCATTGAGTAGTACGTATCTCGGTTCATACGCACGACAGGCTGATCTTCGGTTGGTGTCAGTTTTCGCTTGTGCAGAAAGCGGTTGATACCCGCAACGGTTTGCGCCTGAAGTATCTGCCGCGATGTTTCGTCAGTTGGATAGCTGGCTTCAGTTACCACTCGCCCATCTGGCGAAAAGAACTCATGGATATTCGTTACCTGCTCCGCTTGCGCATACGCATGCAAGGTAATCGATGAAAAGAAGATGGCGATAATTCGGGTATATTTGCTAATCAGTGACATGTGCAGCTCGCTTTGCTTAAATTTATAGCTCACGGATTTTAGACGAGTACCGGGCTATGTCGAGAGAATTCCTACTTCTGGCCGGTAGCGAGCTGTTTCTTACTGTAATAAAGACATCCGCTCTGAGGTGAAAGCAGCCAGTTGTGACTCCTGTCACGCATGCGGTTTTCGGAACGCAGTGGCACGTTGTAAGATAGCCATACACAAACTTCAGCGAGAATTTGATGTCGAGCACGGAACCTACAGAAGAGCAACTTGCAAACCTTAGGTCTGCCAGTCCAGACGGTCCCATAACGATGATCAACCTGCTGAAATTCAGAGTTGCCGCTAGATACGATCACGAGACTCCTGATGATGGAGAACCAGTAAGCGGTCAGGCTGCCTATCAGCGTTATGCAGAGGTCGCCAAACGAAAGATTGAAGATAATGGAGGGCGCATTGTCTTTCTGGCTCCATCCCAGCAACTCTTCGTTGGTGATGTCGGCACAGACGATTGGGACATGGTGGCTATCATCGACTACCCGACGCGGGCTGCCTACCTTAAAGGCTTTGACTCCGACGAATATCAACAGGCGATTAAGCATAGAGTTGCAGGTTTGGAGCGTCGATTACTGCTCCAATGTACTCAAAATATGATAGCCAGATCACTATAAAGTAGTCTGTTCCTATTGCCCGGCTGAAGCTCATGAAAACATTTGTACCAAACCCCTGCAAATGACCGCTTTGAGGTGAAAGCGGTCTTCCTGTATAGAAATTACTGGGTGTCAGTTTCGATTCACAGCAGAGTTTCGGCTAGACTGATTAGTCAATGCATGGATACAGGAACACGGTGCCGTTATGAATTGGGATGCTACTGCTGCGATTGCCGAGATATTGGCAGCGATAGGTGTTGTCATTTCTCTTTTTTACCTCGGAAGACAAATTCGAGCACAGAACAGAGAGAGCCGATTAGCTGCGATGCATGAAATCTCTGAAGCTTTCCGTGACAGTTATGGCCAATTCAGAGACGGTGAATTGGCGGAGATTATGGTTCGTGGGAATGTGGATTTCAAAAGTCTCACAGATGTTGAGAAAGTTCGTCTTTTCGCAACCCTTAATCCGCTACTGAAGGTTTTTGAGGAAGCATTCTGGCAGTTCAGCCAAGACCGTTTCGACGAAGAATTATGGCTTCCGATGGTTAGTCAGTTTTCTTTCTTCCTGGGATCACCAACTGTAACTCAAGCGTGGGAGCAAAGGCGGTCGCATTATAATGCCAATTTTCAAAAATTCGTCGACGGTCTTGACAAACAAGAATACAAAATCCATTAGTTTTCTATGGGGGAAATGGTTTTTCGCCAAGTGAAAGATGACTGTAGCGCTTAGAATTTAGAAAAATTGGGGGCATGCTGTCACCTTTGATGTGAAAGCGAAAGTTTTCATCGATTACTTCTTCTAGGTCAAAAGGGGCCGCTTTCGCCTAATAGCTGACTGTCTAGTATCGGTTTATAAACGGATTAAGTTACCCTTCGACTAGGTTTTCGGAGTTGGCAGTCAATGATCGAACTTTACCCAGTTATAGCTGGAGACATACCCGAAATTTCGCTACTTGTAGAACAGACTAGCGAGCTTCAAGTGATACCGACTTTGTCGTCCGAAGGTCAGCTATC
>OCVR010001590.1_pt1 | contig 18050 bp, 18 predicted proteins | sample 1539091 | NCBI WGS metagenome assembly OCVR01 (sample SAMEA3355530, study PRJEB22509) | marine metagenome | biome: marine; feature: coastal ocean; material: water | place: USA | collected 2010-08-07 | depth 16 m | reverse complement strand
TGCTCGTAAAGTGCCGCAATTGTGTCACCACGCGCGACAAACTCATCCCAGAGCGCCGGCTCGGCGCAATCGGTTGACAGGGTGTTGTCATAGCCCTTGCGCAGGAAGCCAGCACAGCGGCTGGCAATGTTGACAACCTTACCTACGACATCGGTATTGACCCGCTGCACAAAGTCCTCGAGGTTCAGGTCGATATCATCAATCGAGGCGCTCAGTTTGGCGGCAAAGTAGTAGCGCAGATACTCTGCGTCCAAATGCTCGAGATAGGTGCTCGCGTTAATGAAGGTGCCCCTGCTCTTCGACATTTTGGTGCCGTTTACGGTCAGGAAACCATGAGCGCAAATGGCGGTTGGAGCGCGCAGCCCCGCAGAATCGAGCATAGCGGGCCAGAACAGGCCGTGGAAATTGATGATGTCTTTGCCGATAAAGTGATACAGCTCGGCGACACTGTCTTGGCGCCAGTACTCGTCAAAATCGCGTCCACTTTGGTCGCAGTAGTTCTGGAAGCTGGCGATATAGCCGATCGGCGCATCCAGCCAGACATAAAAATACTTTCCGGGCTCGCCGGGAATTTCGAAGCCGAAGTAGGGCGCGTCTCTGCTGATATCCCACTCTTGCAAGCCCACGTCCAGCCATTCCCGTAACTTGTTTGCCACCTGCGCTTGCAAAGTGTCAGACTCGAGCCAGGATGTGAGCAGGGCTTCAAACTCAGGGAGCTTGAAAAAAAAGTGGGTGGACTCCTTCTCTATCGGCGTAGCGCCCGACAATGCGGACACAGGATCGATCAGATCGGTTGGGCTGTATGTCGCCCCGCAGGCTTCGCAATTGTCGCCGTACTGGTCAGGCGTCTTGCAGCGAGGGCAGCTGCCCTTGATAAAGCGATCAGCAAGGAATAGTTTTTTCTGTGGATCGAAGGCCTGAGTAATCGAGCGCGATGTGATGTGGCCATTAGCCTGCAGACAGGCATAGATGGTTTCGCACCAGTAACGATTCTCCTCGCTGTGGGTGGTGTGAAAATTGTCGAAGCCGATCAAAAATCCAGCGCTATCGCGCATGTGTTCCCGGCGAATTGAGTCGATCTGCTGCTCAGGTGTGATCCCACGCTTTTCTGCGGTGAGCATGATTGCCGTGCCGTGGGCGTCGTCGGCGCACACGTAGAGGCAGTCGTGTCCGCGAGATTTTTGGAACCGCACCCAGATGTCCGTTTGCACCTGTTCCAGTAGATGGCCAAGGTGTAGTGGCCCGTTGGCATAAGGCAGGGCGCTGGTGACCAGTATCTTGCGGGACTCGAGTGCCGGCATGCGGGGCTGTCTGTATACAGGAAAGGACCGCTACTATAGCGTTTTTGGCGTGGCTTTTCATCACTCCGGGCACGATGATTATGCACTTGCGGGGCGGGGTAAAAGCGGGCGCAGTGCGCTGCAGTGTTAAGACCCGGCATTGTTGATCGGTAGCCAACTCCCTATACTAGGCGCACCAGGGTCGACCCTTTTCCAGCCTCTCCAGCCACAGACATGCATCAATGAATCAGATCAAGCACATTATCGCCATCGCATCCGGGAAAGGTGGGGTTGGCAAGTCCACCACCGCAGTGAATCTGGCCCTTGCATTGAAGGCGCACGGATTTTCAGTGGGTCTGCTGGACGCCGATATTTACGGCCCCAGTCAGCAGGTGATGTTGGGTATTCCTGATGACCAGCGTCCTGAACAAAAGGATGGCCAGTACCTGCTGCCGGTGGAGGCCCATGGCCTCAAGACGATGTCTATGGGGTATCTTGTCACTGAAAGTACACCGATGGTGTGGCGCGGGCCCATGGCCGGCGGTGCGCTGGCACAGATGCTGGAGCAAACCCTGTGGGGAGAACTCGATTACCTGGTGATTGACATGCCACCGGGGACAGGCGACATCCAGCTGACTCTGTCTCAAAAAGCCAAGGTGTCCGGCGCGGTGATCGTGACCACCCCGCAGGACATTGCCCTGCTGGATGCGCGCAAGGGTATAGAAATGTTCCGGAAGGTCGATGTGCCGGTGCTGGGCATCATAGAAAATATGGCGGTACACGTGTGTAGCGAGTGCGGTCACCGGGAGCATATTTTTGGTGAAGAGGGCGGCGTGCGTATGTCGAGAGACTATGACTTGCCCCTGCTCGCCAGTTTACCGCTGGCGCTTGCCATTCGCGAGCAGACCGATGCAGGCACGCCCACTGTGATAACTGAACCGGATTCAGATGTGGCAAAAATGTATCTCGAAGCCGCTGCAGCGATAGATGAGGCACTGGCGAGTAAAGCCGGAGATGCGGGACATCAGTTCCCGGAAATAAAAATATTGGATGATTAGGAACAGGTGAGCAACAGGTGAACAACACGTGAGCATCAAAGCAGACCGCTGGATTCGCAGAATGTCCAATGAGCATCGCATGATCGAGCCCTTTGAGGCTGGACAGGTACGATCTACTGCCGAGGGTGAAAGACTGATTTCTTACGGCACGTCCAGTTACGGATATGACGTGCGCTGTGCCCGCCAATTCAAGGTATTCACCAATATCAATTCTGCTACGGTAGACCCGAAGGGGTTTGACGAGGGCAGTTTTGTCGATGTTGAAGACGATGTTTGTGTGATACCGCCCAACTCATTTGCACTGGCGAGTACGGTGGAGTATTTCCGTATCCCACGCAATGTGCTGACAATTTGCCTGGGTAAATCCACCTATGCTCGCTGCGGCATTATTGTCAATGTGACGCCGCTGGAGCCGGAGTGGGAGGGTCATGTTACGTTGGAATTCTCTAACACCACCACCTTGCCAGCCAAGATCTATGCTAATGAGGGGGTGGCGCAGATGCTATTCTTCGAGTCGGACGAAGTCTGCGAGGTGAGCTATAAGGACCGCGGGGGCAAGTACCAGGGCCAGCGCGGAGTGACATTGCCCAAGGCTTAATCCTGTTGCTGTGCGGTGCTGGCTCACAAGTTGACCTGGCTAGATAACGATTAACTAAACGGATAAACAATCGATGGAAACTGTTATTAGACGGAATACAACGCCAGCGGCGGTCTATTTATTGATCGCTTTTATAGCGTGCATGCCGATCACCGTCGCCTGGTCGCAGTCAGGTCTGGTTGAAGAACGCGTGACTAATGAAAATGGCTTCATTAAGACCTGCGGTATAGGCGAAGGCCTGTCCCCCTGCCGCGACATAAATGGCGAGACCTATGAAGATGAAATCAAGGGTCCCAATATCGACAGCGAATCGACTGACGAACTCGCTGCCGAGGCGAAGCGGGTCCGCAACGAATCCCCCGAACAACTAGATAACACGATCAGTGAGTTGGAGCAGGGCATCAACCCTGATGACCGCGCCACGGAAGGTCTTCCGCACTAGATGCTCTATCCGCGCTGTCCCCGGTAACGGGTAAGAGTCCCGAGACCGCTGCGAGTCGACGCGGGTTCAGCCCGCGGGACAGTCGGTTTCCGCCACGATGCCTGTGGCGGGAATCACTGCCCCGTCCAGTGTGGCTTTAGTCCCGCGAAGCGCCACCCGACCCTCGAGGAACCACTGCGCAGCCAGCGGGAAAATGGCGTGTTCCTGCATTGTGACCCTTTCTGCAAGTGATTTCGCAGTATCCCCTTGCACCACAGGGACTCGTGCCTGAACAATGGGGGGGCCGCCATCCAGTTCTGCGGTGACGAAATGCACCGTTGCTCCAGCTTCCTTGTCGCCCGCGTCGAGCGCGCGCTGGTGAGTGCGCAGGCCGGGGTATTTGGGCAGCAGAGAGGGGTGGATGTTCATCAGCCTCCCCAGGTAAGGCTCGATCAGCACGGGGGTCAGAATACGCATGAACCCCGCCAGAATGACCAGATCGGCATCATGTGCTTGCAGCGCGTTGACCAGCGCTGCGTCGAATTGCTCACGTGACGCATAGTCTTTATGGTTGATGCAGGTATGGGGTATGCCGCTTCGCGCAGCTCTCTGCAGACCGGCGGCATCGGGTTTGTTGCTAATGACGAGACTGACATTTGCGAGCAGCTTGCCACTGGCGCAGGCATCGATAAAGGCTTGCAGGTTGGAGCCGTGCCCGGAAATGAGGATAGCCAGGCGAGGCAGCTCCGTCGTGGTCACGACAGCAGGTCTACCTGGTTGTCGCCGGGGACGATGCGACCTATTTCCCAGGTGTCATGTCCCTCAGTCTGCAGAATGGCGATGGTTTTTGCTGTATCTTCGCGAGCGACGCAGATGACCATGCCCACGCCACAGTTGAAGGTGCGATACATCTCGTGGGTTTCGACGTTGCCCTGCGACTGCAGCCACTGGAACACCTCTGGCCATTGCCAGCTTGCGGTATCAATTTGAGCGTTGCAGCTATCCGGCAATACCCGCGGCAGGTTCTCCAGCAAGCCGCCGCCGGTAATATGAGACAGGGCTTTCACTTTTACCTGACCGAACAGTGACAGGAGCGCTTTGACGTAAATCGTGGTGGGGGTCAGCAGGGTTTCCCCGAGAGTGCTCTCGCCCATGGGTTGTTGTAAATCGGCAGCGCTGACCTCGATGATTTTTCGAATCAGGGAATAGCCGTTGGAATGGGGCCCACTACTGGCGATGGCAAGCAAAGTGTCCCCCTCTTGGACGCTACTGCCATCAATGATGTCTGATTTTTCCACCACGCCGACACAGAATCCGGCGAGGTCGTAGTCGTCGCCCTCATACATGCCGGGCATTTCGGCGGTTTCGCCGCCGACCAGGGCGCAGCCCGCCAGCTCGCAGCCATGGCCAATGCCTGTTACGACGTCCGCAGCGGTATCCACGTTGAGTGCGCCGGTGGCGTAATAGTCAAGAAAAAACAGGGGCTCGGCGCCGGCCACCACCAGGTCATTGACGCACATGGCGACAAGATCAATACCGATAGTGTCGTGGATGCCGATATCCATGGCGAGCTTGAGCTTGGTCCCCACGCCGTCGGTGCCGGACACTAGCACGGGCTGTTTATAGCCCTCGGGGATCTCGCACAGTGCGCCGAAACCGCCAAGCCCGCCCAGCACCTCGGGCCTTGCGGTGCGCGCAGTAACGCCCTTGATGCGCTCAACGAGTGCGTTGCCGGCATCGATATTGACGCCCGCGTCTTTGTAGCTGAGGGCAGATTTGCCCGCCTTGTCGCTCATGGCGTAATGTCCAATCAGTATGCGGGTGGTACGAAGTGCACTATTTTATCCTGCATGAGGTATTAGCGCACTCCCCAATTGTGCCCGCAGTTCGCTCGGGCTGTTACACTACGACGGTTTTTGGGTCGATGGAGAGAGTGCTGTGCGTAGTAAATCCTTGTTAGTGCTGTGTCTTTTCTCGGCGTTTTTGCCCGCGCTCAACGTCCGCGCCGAGATGGTCACAGACTTGTATAGCGCCACGGTATCGGTAGCTGACCAGGGTTCCAATGCCCTTGCCGGCGCGTCCCGACGCGGCCTGTCGGACGTGTTGATAAAGGTCACCGGATCCAGGGAGGTGCTTAAATCCCCGGCGGCGACCGAGGCGCTCCAGTCCGCGCGGGGCCAGGTGCAACGCTTCGCGTATGTCCGTAATAAGCCGCCAGAGCCGCCTTTGTCGGTTCGGGTGGAATTCGACAGTGTCTGGGTGATGGGTGTCGTGCGCCGGTCGGGCGCGCCCCTGTGGACGGCAAATCGCCCTGTGGTGCTGGCCTGGGTGGTCATGGAGGGCGCAGAGGGCAAGCAATTCGTGACGACGGAGGGCACGCCGGCTGAGGCCGACCTGTTACGCGCCGCATTTTCTCGCCGGGGCGTACCCGTGCAGCTGCCGGTGTTCGATCTTGCCGATATGGCGGCCCTGACTCCGGACGCGGCCTGGCGGCTCGATTCGGCTGCGCTGGCTGCGGCGTCGGCTCGTTACAATGTGAATCATGTGGTGGCGGCGCGCATGACCACCCTCACTAACGGCGAAGCCACCGGTGACTGGAGTTACCAATTTCAGGGAGAACGAATAAATCGCGCTCTCAGCGTGCCCGACATAACCGCATTTTATGCCAGCGGTGCGGGATTAGTCGCCGATGAAATGGCTGCCCGCTATGCTGTGTTGCCACGCGCAGACGGCGCGGGAGAAATTCATATGCGGGTCATGGGCGTGACAAGTTATGCAGACTATGCCTCGGTGGTGCGCTTCCTGGAAGACCTCGAACTGGTAGAGGCGGCGACGGTCCTGCGAGTGCAGGGCAGTCAGTTGGAACTCAGCCTGCAAGTGTCTGTGGATGCCGCGCAGCTGGCGAACCTGGTCGCGCTGAATGATCGCCTTTTGCCCATGCCTGCTGTTGGCACGACGGCCGAACTGAGTTACCAGTGGCGGAATTAGGCCACGGCACTGGCGCAAAGGCGGGGCAAAAACAGCTCCCTCTGAAGGTGCAGCTGCGTGACGACGCCACCCTGGATAATTTTCTCGCGTTATCCGGCTCCCAGACACTCGTGGATGCCTTGCAGTGCCAGCCGGGCGACGGGGGTGAACCTATCATCTATCTCTACGGGCCGCCCGGCGCTGGTAAATCCCATCTTTTGCAGGCGGCCTGTCACTTCGATGGTGCTGACACCCTGTACTTACCGCTGTCTGACCTGGTGCAGTATCCTGCCGAAGAGGTCTTGCAGGGTGCGGAGTGCGTTGATCGCATCTGTCTCGACGATATCAATGCCGTGCTTGGGATTGCAACCTGGGAGCGCGAACTGTTCAACCTGATTAATGTCGCCCGGGAGAGGGGGTGCCGGCTGGTGTTGTCAGGGCTGGCCGCCCCGCGCGCGCTGCCGGTTGCGCTGGAGGACTTGCGCTCGCGTCTTTCCTGGGGAATCGTTTACCGGTTGCATGAGGGTGATGACAAGGACAAGGCGATGATTTTGCAGTTTCGCGCCGATCGCAGGGGTATTGCCCTGCCGCAAGGAGTGGCTAACTATATTGTCAGTCGAGCGCCCAGGGCGATGGATGCGCTGCTCGAAGTGCTCGATCGGCTGGATGAGAATTCCCTGGTGCACAAGCGATCCTTGTCCATACCGTTTGTGAAAGAGACCATGGGCTGGTAGGCCGATGTATTCAGCTGAATTGTTAGGTCAGGTCGAAATCATCGGCATCAAGGTGGCAGGGAAATGACTTCCGATAGGCGGTGAGAGCCGCGGCGTTCAGCGCGGTGGTGCATGCCCCGCTGGAGTTCTCTGCATCTTTTACTAGCAATCCATCCGCACTGACGACCAGACTATCGCCGCTGTAGGTCCACCCCTTTGCATCGGCCCCGATCCGGTTAACGCCTATGACGCAAGACTGGTTCTCAATAGCTCTGGCGATGAGTAACTGACGCCAGTGCTGGCGTCGCTTTTCAGGCCAGTTCGCCACATAGAGCAGCAGGTCGTAGTCGTCCCTGTTGCGACTGAAAACCGGAAAACGCAGGTCGTAGCAGACCTGCAAATTTATCCTCCAATCTCGCCAGTTGACCACGACCCGTGCACTGCCGGCTGCGTAGCGTTTGTCTTCTCCGGCCATGCGGAAAAGGTGCCGCTTGTCGTAATGTGTGACCTCTTTGGGTGTGACGAACAGCAGTCGATTAAATACGCGCCCACCCTCCTGGACAGCGATGCTGCCGGTAACTGCACAGTCATTCTCCCGAGCGATCTCCCTCATCCAGCGTTCTGTATCGCCATCGGCGTGTTCTGCGTTGGCCAGAGCGTTCATGGAGAAACCGGTGGTGAACATCTCCGGGAGAACGATGAGATCTGTAGGTTGCTCAAGGCCGGCGATCAGCGCGCCTATCTGTTGCCGATTATACGAAGGGTGTTCCCAGGCCAGTTCGCACTGGATCATTGTCACTACTAGATTTTGCATAATCTGTCTGACGCCTCCAGCAGTACATCGTCATTTTTTGCAAAACAGAAACGCAAATAATGACCCGGGGAAGAATCCTGGTAAAAAACAGAGATGGGGATAGAGGCAATGCCGATCTCCCGAGTCCACTGTGATGCCAGTTCCTGGTCGGGGGCATCGGATACTGTACTGTACTCCAGCAACTGGAAGTAGGTGCCCGCACTGGGTGCCAGATTGAACCGCGATGACGACAAGGCCTGACAAAACAAGTCCCGTTTCGCCTGATAAAAATCAGCGAGTGTGCCGGGATAGTCTGGCTCTGCTGCCATGAAATCGGCAAGGGCCAATTGCACCGGTGTATTGGCGACAAAACAGACGAACTGATGCACCTTGCGCAGCTCGGCCATGAGTCCATGCGGGGCGATGCAGTAACCGGTCTTCCAGCCGGTAACGCTGTAGGTTTTGCCGAAGGAAAACACCGCGAAACTGCGCTGCCGTAATGCGGGGAGTTGCAGCACGCTGTGATGATCTTGTCCGTCGAACACCAGATGCTCATAGACCTCGTCACTGATGACCAGCAAATCGTGCAGCTCTGCCAGCCGCTCTAGCTCAAGCAGATCATCCCAGCTTAGAATGGCCCCGGTTGGATTGTGGGGTGAATTAACAACAATCATGCGTGTTCGTGGCGTAATGCTGTCACCGACCTGCTGCCAGTCGATGGCGAAATTATCCGGTGTCAGAGAAAGGTGAACCGCACGGCCGCCCGCCAAAGCGATGGCGGGTTCGTAGCTGTCGTAGCAGGGGTCGAAAAGCAGGACCTCATCACCGGGATGAATGCAGGCCGTTATGGCGCAAAAAATACCTTCGGTCGCTCCGGGTACAACCGTAATTTCAGTATCAGGGTCGCACGTAACGCCCCGGTATCGTATCAGCTGCGCGGCGATCTGCTCTCGCAGTTCAGTAACGCCCGCCATGGGGGCGTACTGATTGTGTCCTGCGGACACCCGCCGGACCAGTGCATCCAGTAACGGCTTTGGCGCACCGAAATCCGGAAATCCTTGTGACAGGTTGAGTGCCCCACATTCATTTGCCAGGGATGACATACGGGTGAAGATAGTCGTCCCCACATGGGGAAGCTTGCTCTCAATCATGATGGGTCTGCCAAGTGACTAGCTTTCCTTCTGGCCGAGGTTGGCGTGCAAAATTGCACCATTGATTACTGGGTTATGATGCGCCCAACGGATCAATTCGGCAATTTCAGCCGGATCGATAAGTCGACTAAAGCTATTCATGCCCGCGACGGCGGCCTCTACCTCTGGATCATTTCCGAGATGCGTTCGCAGCATTTCTGTGTCGGTAAAACCCGGGCAAATCATTGCTGTATGAATACCGCTACCCATAAGATCCTGGCAGGTGGCGCGCATCATGCCTAGCTGTGCATGCTTACTGGTGACATAACTGAACGAGTTTGCCACCGCTTTTTCAGACAGGGTCGAGCCAATGTAGAGTACGCTCGACGAGGCCTGCATCATGGGTATGAGATATTGATTCAGGCTGTTAATCCCAGTGACATTGATCGCGAGAACATGGGCCAGATCATCGCTTGCACAGCCATCCACGCGATCCTTGAGCATCTGGCTGGCATTGTGCACCAGGGCAATTTCCTCGCAGTCCACGAGTTCCCGCTCGAGGCGCTGGCAGGCATCGTCAATAGAGCCTTGGGTAGAGAGATCGCACTCGATACTGTTGACTCCGGAGACAGGGCATTCGCGGCGAGCGAGGCAGTAGACGATGTAGCCTTCCTGTGCGAAAAGTTCTGCTGTCGCGCTGCCAATGCCGACGCTGGCCCCGGAAATAATGGCTGCTTTCATGGATTGCCTCCCAAGTCTGGCTGGCGTGGCCGGCCGTCTCTCTTTTGATCTAAAACTGTGAGGCTCCGTGATTTCAGCGGTGACGTCAAGTTGTGGCTCCGTTACACTGTGCCCTATGGAAGAGTTGACGACATTATATATCGATAAGGAAAGCCACAAGTTTTCCGTTGCCCATTACACTATATTTTCCGCGACTGAGCGGGAACGCCTGCACGGGCACAATTATTCTGTGTCGGCGAAGATTGTAGCTCCGATGGGTGATAATGGTTTTGCCGCAGATTACAACGTGTACAAGACTCGGTTGGCTCGACTCTGCGATGAATTAGATGAGTATATGCTGCTCGCGGGTGAGTCTCCGTATCAAATGATTAGCGAGTCAGATGATTTTTATCGGGTAGTCTACAACGGGCAAGAGATGCTGTTCCTGCAAGCGGATACATTGGTGCTGCCCATTCGCAACGCGACAGTCGAAGAGTTCTCCCGCTACCTGCTGGGCAGGCTGGTTGAGGATAGCGCGGGAGATGACCTGCGGGAGGTGCAACTCTGTGTTGCCTCCGGCCCCGGTCAAAAAGGCTGTACTACGTGGGATCCTCGCTGAATGCCCGGTTGACTTTGCGTTGGTAATTCCCGGTGCTGCTGCCTAACCGGTAATCCCGCTGTGACGTAACAGGGGGTCAATACTTGGCTCCCTGCCGCGGAAGGCGACAAACAGTTCCATTGCGTCCTTTGAGCCGCCAGCCTCCAATATGTTTTGCCTGAATGCTTGCCCCGTCTCTGTGTTGAATATGCCTTCCTCTTCAAAGCGAGAAAAAGCATCAGATGATAATACTTCTGCCCATTTGTAGCTGTAGTAGCCCGCGGCATAACCGCCCGCAAAAATATGAGAAAAGCCGTTCTGAAATCGGTTGAAGGAGGGGGCTTTGACCACGGCGACCTGTTTGCGCACCTCGTCAAGCAGGCCCTGCACTGAGGTAATGGTTTTTGAACCCCAATCTGCATGTAGCCGAAAATCAAAGAGCGCGAACTCCAGTTGTCTCACCATAGCCATGCCGGACTGAAAGTTCCTGGCGGCGCCCAGCTTCTTCAGCAGTTCCTCAGGCAGCGGTTCACCGGTCTGGTAATGCCCCGAGATGAATGACAGTGCCTCTGCCTCCCAGCACCAGTTTTCAAGAAATTGACTGGGGAGCTCCACCGCATCCCACTCGACGCCGTTGATGCCCGAAATCGCGGCTACCGTTTGTTGCGTCAGCATATGATGCAGGCCGTGACCAAACTCATGAAAGAGCGTTGTCAGTTCATTGTGAGTCAACAGTGACGGCTCATTGCTCACAGGCGGGGTAAAATTGCACACCAGATAGGCAACGGGCAGTTGCAGGCCCTCGTTCGTTGCGCGGCGCACGCGGCACTCATCCATCCAGGCGCCGCCGCGTTTGTGCGCCCGCGCGTACAGATCGAGGTAAAAGCAGGCGATGACCTTATCCTCCGCCAGTACCTCGAACAGCTGCACGTCGCAGTGGTAACGATCAAATTTTTCTACTTCCCGCACCTCGAGTCCGTACAGCCGTCGCACGACTTCAAACAGGCCCGGAAGCACTCGGTCGACTGGCAGGTAGGGGCGAATGTCCTCCTGCGATACCTGATAGCGCGCCTCGCGCAGTTTTTCGCTGTAATAGTTGATGTCCCACGCCTCCAGACTCTCGAGGCCGTCTTCCTGTTTGGCGTATGCTTCCAGTTCAGTCCACTCCCGGCGTGCTTGGGGCAGCGACTTCTCCGCCAGCTCATCCAGAAAGCGTCTTACGCTGTCGGGGCTGTCGGCCATCTTGGTTGCCAGAGACAGGTCTGCGTAGTGCTCGAATCCCAGAAGTTGCGCAAGCTGGTGTCGCAGCTCCAGCGTTTCCGTAATCAATTCGGAATTATCCCACTCGCCGGCATTGGGGCCCTGTTGTGACGCGCGGGTGCAGTGAGCGGTATATATCTCCTCACGCAGCGCGCGATTGTCACAGTAATTTAATACAGGAGACAGCGACGGAAATTCCAGGTTGATCAGGTAGCCGTCGTCGCCGGACTGCTCGGCCGCCTGGCGGGCGCTGGCGAGAGCGGTTTCCGGCAGACCCGCCAGCTCCTCCCGAGTGGCCAGGCGCGACCAGGCGTTGGTGGCATCCAGAACGTTTTCGGAAAAGCGGCTACCGAGGCGGGAAAGATTTTTTTTGAGTTCGCCATAGCGCACCTTCTCCGCTGAGGACAGGTCTACGCCTGCCAGGCGAAAGTCACGCAGTGCTTTTTCCACTGCACGTCGTACACCGCTGTTCATGGAGGAGAAGTGAGGACTGGCGGCAATGTCTCGATACGCGGCACACAGCTTTTCATGCTGTCCTTTCCACGTTTGGTACTCGGACAGCAGGGGCAGGCAGGCATTGTAGGCCTGGCGCATTGCTTCGTTGTTACAGACGCTGTTGAGATGTGAGACCGGAGACCAAGCCTGCGAAAGTGCGTCCTCCAACGCTTCAACAGGCGCAAGCAAGGTGTCCCAGTTATACGTGTTCTGCTCATCAAGGAGTGCGTTGATGCGCGTCTTACTGCATTCAATTAACTGTCTTATTGCAGGTTCGACCTGTTGTGGTTCGATCGCGTTAAACGGCGGTAAAGTATTTTCTTCAAGCAGGGGGTTGGGCATGAACACGTTTTCCAGGTGAATTGTCAGAATGGCATTCTAACTGAATCCCGTCCGGGGTCGTATGTTCGTTGCCACAATATACTGGGGGTAGAAAAATTCCAGTGTGGCGTCCGTCATTGTGGCTACAGCGGCCATTGCTCCAGAGCGTGATAGCTGACGCCCTTTTTTCCCTGATGGGATTCGAAAAGGGTGCAGTGTGCATAGGACAGTCTGACGCTTGGCTCATACAGGGGTGCCGCTGGTGGGTTTCGGCATCGCCTGTGCAGGGTGACGTGAGGTTGGAAGCGACGGTTGTTGCCCTTGCCCCCGGCGGCGCAAGATAGGTGCCGCAGTTTTTGTGACAGGCGAGTCAGAGGCTGGGGCCACTGGCTGGGGCCTATCCAGAAAATGCCCGGTTTGGACCAGTAGCCCACGGTATCCAGTACCAGTGTACCGCCGCCAATAGCATTCTTGGCGAAATAGCTTTCGGCGGCATCGGCGATTTGCTCCAGCGCAGTCCGCTTGATATCGCCGATGAAGGCAAGTGTAATGTGGAGGTTGGCAGGCGGAACCGGTTTGCCTTCACAGGCACAGGCCCGATCACGCCAGTCTGTGATGCGGGTCCTGTCGCGCCCCTCGAGCCCGATTCCGAAAAAGGCGCGAATCATTTCCCGGGTTTTTTCTTCAGGGGAGAAAATCCATCATTTTCCACCGGAGTCGCTCTGCGTCGCGCACGACCTGATGACTTATCTGGCGGGGAATTGGCGCTGCTCTTGTTCTCAGCCCTGATCGCCTTACGCTGTTCGTCGGTGTGGGGAGTGTCTGATGCGGAAGGCGCATGTGTGCCGTTGAACCTGGCTTTCAGTCCGGGCAGTGAGAGGCTCTCGAAGTCCAGTGACAGGTAGCGCTGGATACTTTGTACCTGTTTCCATTCAGCGGCGGAGGCAAGGGAAATCGCCATACCGGAGGCGCCCGCTCTACCGGTGCGCCCTGTGCGGTGCACGTAATCGTCGCCGCTGTGTGGTATGTCATAATTGATCACGACTTCGATACCCGATACATCCAGCCCGCGAGCGGCGACGTCGCTTGCACACAGCACATTGATCTTGCCGTTGTGGAAGCGCTGCACGACCAGCTTGCGCTCTTCAGTCGTCATCTCTCCGTGCAGGCAGGCGCAGCGCAGAGACTGTGCACCTGCGAGATCGGCGAGTCGGGCGGCGGTTGTGCGCTTGTTGCCAAACACGAGCGCGCGCGTGTAGTCGCCCTGTTGCAGCAGCCGCAGTAACAGCGCGTTCTTGTGTGTTTGACTGTCGGCCATGATCAACTGGTGAACGATGTTGTCATGGGCCGCTCGCTCCTTTCCGGTACTGACGGTTTCTGGATGTTTGAGCAGTGTGTCTGCCATCTCCTTAACCCCGCGATGAGTCAACGTGGCGGAGTAGAGCAGCGTCTGTGGGCTGGAGGGGGTGGACGCAGCGATAGCCAGCACGTCCTCGCGCAAGCCAAGATCCAGCATACGATCTGCTTCGTCCAGCACCAGCGTTTGTAATATCCCAAGGTCGGCACTGCCTCGCTTGCAGTGCTCGAGCATGCGCCCTGGTGTCGCGACCAGGATTTCCGGATCTTTGCGCAATGCCGCTCGCTGGTACCTGAACTCCTCACCGCCGGTAATGGCTTCGACACGTAAAGGTGACTTTTTCAGCAGTTGCCGACAGTGCTTGAGAACTTGCCTGGCCAGCTCACGGGTAGGTACTAACACCAGTGCGAGTGTGCCGCCCGAGCGTGTCTGTTCTGTCGTAAGAATGCGCTGGGCCAGAGGCACGAGGTAGGCCAGCGTCTTGCCGCTGCCGGTTTCGGCGCAGACCATCATATCCCCGCCTTTGAGGGCTATAGGTATTGACAGGGCCTGCACGGCCGTTGGCTTGCTGAACGCGAGTGCATCCACTCCCAGCTGCAACTGGCGATCCAGTTGAATATCGTCGAACACGCGAGTTAAACCTCCGGGGGCTGCGAATCAGCGGGCGTCTACGAGTGGAGAGGGTACGCTCAAATTCCGGCTTTGCAAGCCCGCTGGCTACCCCGTCGGCGATGGGTCGCCATACAAGGTATGATGGCGCCGTTATTTCAGCGAGCGGTGATTGGGCTCTTAGAAATATTTCCGTGTCAGTGAGCTGTGAACGTGTTGTGTGGAGATCTTATGATAAGCGCGGTGAGGATTAATGAGACCGGTGGGCCCGATGTTATGGAGCTGCAGGATGTGGCGATTGGGCCCCCTGGCCCAGGTATGGTGACGGTGGCGAACAAGGCGATCGGGTTGAACTATATCGATACCTATCACCGCAGTGGTCTCTATCCACTGCCATTGCCGACGGGGCTCGGACTGGAAGGCGCGGGGGAAGTGCAGGCTGTTGGCGAAGGTGTAGATCTGGTCGAAGGCGATCGGGTGGCGTATTGCTCTGCCGGCTTTGGTGCTTACGCGGAGGCAATTAATCTGCCAGCGATGCGACTGGTGAAGATACCGCAGGGAGTGGGCTTCGAGCAGGCGGCAGCGGTGCTGTTGAAGGGACAGACCGCGGAGTATCTGCTGCAGCGCACCTATCCGATAAAGGCGGGGGAACCCTGCCTATTTCACGCGGCAGCGGGTGGTGTCGGGTTGTTGTTTGGTCAGTGGGCTAGAAACATTGGCGCTACTGTTATCGGTACTGTCGGATCTGAAGAAAAGGCCGTATTAGCGCGGGCGCATGGTTATACTCATGTCATAAACTACCGCACCGAGGATGTCCTTACCCGCGTGCTCGAGATCACTGGCGGCGAAAAACTGCCTGTAGTTTACGATGGTGTGGGCCGAGATACCTTCGAGGTGTCACTGGACTGCCTGAGACCAAGGGGGCTGATGGTCAGTTTCGGCAATGCCTCGGGTGCGCCAGCGCCGCTCGATTTACAAATATTGGCCAATAAGGGTTCCCTGTTTATAACAAGACCTACAATGTTGACCTATACCGCCAGTGAGGCGGAGCTGCAGCAGTCGTCGGAGGATGTATTTTCGCGTGTTGTCTCAGGCGAATTGATGGTGGAGATCAATCAACGCTATGCGCTGCAGGATGTTCAACAGGCGCATCGGGATCTGGAGAGTCGCAAGACCAGTGGTTCCACGATTCTTGTCCCCTGACTAGCATAGGACGATCGTTGCAATGGAGTGTGAGTGAATGAGTGATTTTCGTGTACGGGAGCGTTGTCATGCAGGTTAGGCCAGTGGTACTCACGGGTCACCTGGTGCGCCTTGCCCCACTGGATGCGGACCATGCACAAGGACTTTACAATCGCGGGCAGCAGCAGAGAGATTGGGACTATCTGCCCCGTCCGTGTTTTATCGACCTGGCAGATACGCGTCACTGGATTGATGAAGCGCTGTCAGCCAGCGATCAGGTAGCTTTCGCCATCGTGGAAAATGGCCGGGGGCGTGCAGTCGGCAGCACGCGTTATCTCAACATTAGGCCAGAGCACCGTAGTCTTGAGATTGGCTGGACGTGGTTGGGCCGCGACTGGCAGCGAACTGCTTTAAACACAGAGACAAAACTGCTGTTGCTGACACATGCTTTCGAGCAGCTGGGCTGCGTGCGGGTAGAGTTCAAGACGGATCTGCGTAACGAGCGCTCACAGAAGGCACTGCAGCGAATGGGCGCGACGCGGGAGGGCGTGCTGCGCAATCATATGATCGTTCAGGGCAGCCACGTGCGCGATTCGGTTTACTACAGCGTAATCGACCGGGAATGGCCGACTGTCAAACAGCAACTGCTGAAGCTTCTTGCGCGCACGCAGGAGGCATAGTGTTCAGGTAATGGTGGCCTGAACCTTTTCGTTATCGGAGAAGCTGTCGGCGAAGAGAGCTGTAGAGAGGTAACGTTCGCCGGAATCCGGAAGGATAGCGACAATGAGCTTTCCTGTATTTTCCGCCTGCTGAGACAGCCGGTGAGCGACTGCCATAGCTGCGCCGGAGGAAATGCCCGCGAGGATACCCTCTCTTTGCATCAGTTTGTGCGCCCACTCCATGGCTTCTTCGCTCGACACCTGCTCTACCTGGTCGACCAGATCCAGCTGCAAGTTCTGCGGCACGAAGCCTGCACCAATGCCCTGTATTTTGTGCGGAGCATGGGTGGGTTCTGCGCCGGCTTTGGCAGCAGTGATCATGGTGGTGGTGTCCGGCTCTACCGCCACACAAAGCACGTTCTTGCCGCGCGTGTTCTTCAGGTATGAGGCGACACCGCTGATGGTGCCACCGGTGCCTACCCCGGACACAAAGATGTCGACGTCACCCTCCGTGTCATCCCAGATTTCGGGCCCCGTAGTCTGCTCATGGATAGCCGGATTAGCGGGATTCTCGAACTGGTGTGGCCCCCAGTACTTGTCCGGATCTGAGCTGATGATGGTGTCCGCCCGTTCTATCGCGGCGGGGATGCCTTTGGCGCCGTCAGTGAGAATGATCTCGGCCCCCAATGATTTCATTAACATGCGACGCTCAAGGCTCATTGTATTGGGCATTGTCAGGATGCAGTTATAGCCTCGGGCGGCGGCCACAAATGCCAGGGCAATCCCGGTATTGCCGCTGGTGGGTTCGACGATCGTCATACCAGGCTTGAGGCTGCCGTCTTTTTCTGCTGCGGCGACCATGCTGGCGCCGATGCGACATTTCACCGACATAGCGGGGTTGCGATTCTCCAGCTTGCCGTAGATGTTGCCATCGCTGATGTGATTTATTTTGACCAGGGGTGTGCCACCGATGGTCTCTGCGTTGTTTTGATAAAGTTTTGTCATTGTGAGCCGTATTCCACAGGTCGGATTTTGTTAACAGACTAGCCCTGATGACGGGGAGTGTCCATCTCGGGAGCTCAATCCTGAGATCGTAGGATAATTCGCGTCAGGAGTGAACTTTATCCGGGAGGCGGAGTCATAACGGTACGGTAGCCGCTGCCCATGAACGCTGGAGTGAGCTTGTGTAGCGGATATGCCGAACTGGATTCCATCCAGGTCACGCACCATGAAGTGAGGGTAGTTGCCTCTTTGAACCGGTCTTCTTATGGCCGGTTTTTTTATTTTCTGTTGCCTGCAGCGGTTTGTTCCGTTGCCAGCGACAGGGAGCCGAGTGTTTGTGGCCCCAACAGGGTCTCTTTCAGTTCGCCGCGGGGGGACACGATCAGCGTAGTTGGCAGCGCCACGGGTCGCGGGATGCCCAATTGGCCGGATGGGTCATGCTTTAGCGTGGGAAAGGCAACGCCCAGCGAGCGGGTCTGGGCGTCGAGGTCAGCGCCGGTCGCGCCATCATAGTTGACGCCAAGTACGGTCACCGTGTCATACGCCTCGTTCAGTGCGTTCAATTCTGGAATCTCTTCAATGCAGGGTTTACACCACTGGGCCCAGTAGTTAATGACGACCCACTGGCCCCGCAATTCGTCCAGCTCAGGGGCGGGTGCTTCGCCTTTGTCCGCGCAGGCGGTGAGCAGGGTCAGCAAGAGTATGGCTACCGCGCGCCTCATTTTTGAAATAGAGCTACAAGGCTGTCAGACAGTAACGTTCTTTGATCCTTCTGTTCCGCAACCAGCAGCCCCTCTGCTGCGCCAAGCCACCCATCTGCTTCCTGCCCAAACTGCTGGTCAAGGGATAGCTCGCCTTCTATCCACTCCTTTAGCTGCCAGAAAGAG
>OCVR010001585.1_pt1 | contig 18072 bp, 20 predicted proteins | sample 1539091 | NCBI WGS metagenome assembly OCVR01 (sample SAMEA3355530, study PRJEB22509) | marine metagenome | biome: marine; feature: coastal ocean; material: water | place: USA | collected 2010-08-07 | depth 16 m | reverse complement strand
TACTTCACGTTCTATCGCGAAAATACTAGCGGCCATATTGTCATATTTTCTATCAGCCATCCCCGAAATATGTTGGATTTCTTGATCTAAAATTAACTTATTTTGAATTAAATTATTTGGTTTTTGTTGTATAATAGTCGACTGAAATTCCGCAAAGTTATCTTGCTGAGCTGCGGCAACAACAGATACAAAACTTGCAGATTCCCTTCCAACAGTATTAGTGGGCAAAACTATTTGAGTGGTATGGGAGGAGGTTGTCGACATTTCACTCAGCGTTCGAACGAGCTCCTTAATAGACTGGACAGTGTCATCTACTTCGTTGACGGGGGCATCCCGCATTAGCGCTTGTTGCTGAAGGGCCATATGGTGATCTTGCACAACGCCACTGTAGCTATCTTTGGTTAAACTAATTTGAAATCTTACAAAATCTGGCAAATTTTCTAAAGTAGTGTTTTCAGGTATGGCCAAAACTACAAGTAATTTGGATCGTGAATCAACGCTAGGATCGATCTCAACAGCACGTGTAACACCAATCACACTCTGTAAAGCAGATTCGTCTTTATGTGAAGGAAAATCAAATACTTCAACTGCCCCTAAACCACCTTGAGCATCCAACAAATCAACCTTTACAGAAATAAACTTATCAAAAGTCTCTGGCCGCACCTGCGTATTCTTAATCGCAATAGGCACCACTTGTGGTATTAGAATTTCGCCAGAAGCTAATGCTTCAGAATTTTTTAAGGTGCCGTTTAAATCATCACTCTGCAAACTTGCCTTCAAGTCCCTGATATCAAAAAATATCGAAGACGCTTGGGAAACATCTAGCTCAAGTGGAACCGCTGCGCCCTGCAGTAGATCCGTCAACGCCATCAAACTCTTATCCTGGTAACTATCCAACTCAAGTGGAACAGCTACACCCTGCAGTGGATCCGTCAACGCCATCAAACTCTTGGTCTGGGAATTATCTAGCTCAGGTGGCACAGCCGCACCCAGCGGTAGATCGGTCAAAGCTGTCAAGCTCTCTTCTGATGATATAGCAGCTCCGGGTATCATCTCGTTAAGAGCTGGCTCGATTTTATAGTCTTTAAATGTATCACCACTCAATTCCACACCAGTTGTCTCTCCATCGGCCAGATCAATCGCAACTAAGAGTTTTTCCAAAGATGATAAATTGAACCCAGAATAGTTTTGGGAATGCTTAATATCATCAGTAACAATATCATTACTAACCAAATTGAGTCTAGAACCTACAAATGAGGCTGTCGCGCTTAAATCAAGGTTAGCTAATATATTCCCACCGTTTTCTAGATGGCCAATAAGTCCGTCTAATCCATGTTCCTCAACAAGACTTACCACAGTATTATCAAATTTTATGAACTCATTATCGATTACTTGAGAGAGAAGATCTTGTGGTGACAGTTCGCTGCCAAGCTTCCCGCCTAGTTCACCAAGGCTGATATTAATTTGTTTATTGTCAAACAACTCATCGGATTGCTCATCATTTAAAGAAGCTAGCATCATAGAGAAATTTTCAAAGAGACCCTCGCCAAGCCCACCTGAAGCATTTTTCGACCCTAATTGTAAATCGCCATGGGCTGACCCAACACCACCACTAAAAGCAATACTCATCCGAAAGACTCCAAACCTATTCGTAGTTGAAGTGCAAATTTTGTACCAATTACTTTTTTTGAAAGAGTATATCTCGATCAAACTCTTTTAATTCCCTTTCTCTACGCTCTTCTGCGTTCAATTCATTCAATTTTTCTAAAATTTTTCTATTTTTACGTTCATGTGAAGATACTAATTTTTGCAAATGTATTTTTTCAGTCATAAGAAATTCAATTTTGTTTCCCACGATTTCTTTCTGACTAATCATTTTTTCACGAAGTTTACTATTAATCAAAACTCGATGACTAGTTTGCACGACACCGGGCTCTACTGTCTCCTCGATATTAAAGGTTAAATCAGTTTCTAGTTTACGAATTTTCTCTATATTTTCGTTCATACTACTCAATTCAAACTGAGTTTTTAATTTTTTAGTTTTACCGTGCCGGTAAATTAGGTCAAAAATCTTATACTTAGCCATGCTACAATTACTCGAATAACGTTGAGAGCAAGCGCTCAGTTTGTACGAATGAAAAATTTTCAGCTTGGTTTTGTTGCAAAAAGCCAACGATTTTCGGCCATAATTGGACTGCCAAATCAAGGTCTGAATCCTGACCTTGGACGTATCCCCCCATTAAGAGAAGATCTTGGTTTTCTTGATATATAGATACCAATTTCCTTAACTTACGTGCATTTTGTAAATGTTTTTCACTACACAATTCATCCATCAATCTACTCACAGAATTACCAACATCAATCGCTGGATAAACTCCCTGCTGGGCAAGTTTTCTTGACAAAACTATATGACCGTCCAAAATCGCCCGAGCATTATCAACGATTGGGTCAGCAACGGTATCATCGCCATCAGCAAGAATGGTGTAGATAGAGGTGATTGAACCCACTGAATATATACCAGCTCCAGTACGCTCAATCAGTTCAGGTATTAATGAAATTACAGATGGAGGATACCCTCTGGCCGTCGGTTGCTCTCCCAAAGACAATCCAATTTCTCTTTGTGCATGAGCTACGCGAGTTAGAGAGTCTAAAATTAGCAAAACATTTTTACCTTGGTCGCGAAAGTACTCTGCAATGCTTGTAGCCCTCTTAGCGCCCTGTAGCCGGAGAAGCGCGGATCGGTCTGCAGGCACTGCAACAATGATAACCTTGTGCTTTGAATGCGAGCTTGTAATTTCTTTTGAAAACGAAGCTAATTCTCTTCCTCTCTCTCCAATTAGACCAACTACAATAACATCCGCTTCTGCACATCTAGTAATCATACTCAAAAGGACCGACTTACCAACGCCAGAGCCAGCGATAATGCCCATTCTTTGTCCACGGCCGATGGATGTTACAGCGTTAATACTTTTAATCCCAACATCAAAGACTTCAGTGATTTCCCCTCGATCAAATGGATTTACAGTTGTTCCTTCTACTGGGTAACGCTCCTCAGCATCAATTGACCCTTGTCCATCAAGTGGGTGACCCAGCCCATCAATTACACGACCCAAAAGGTTCGGCCCAACTTCAATTTCTTTAAGTCCAAAAGAAGCAATGACTTTGTCACCACTTAAAATTTCTGAAGATTTTTCGTATTGAAAAATTATGTTTTTGTTATCCCTGAAGCCGACAATAGCTCCCTTTGATGAAGCTCCAAGCTTTGACTCAATAGTGCATTCAGAGCCAATTGATGCTGGAAATTGACTACTTTCGATTACCTGCCCGTCAAAGGAAACCACCGTACCACTAAATTCAATGTTCTCAGTCACAGAAACGCGTTTCTTCACACCAAGAAACGTTCTTTTAAGCATAGATTTCTGGCCATGAGTTTGATATTTTTCATGATTACTTGGCATTTTAGATTAATCTCCAACCGCAAGATCGAACAATGAAACACGTGCCGATGATTTGGCACTTAAAACTTCGAACTCTCCCCGTTTCAAATTTTCTTTTGCATGAAATGTATATTGCAAGCCATCATCAAAGTTTATTTCAGTCAAAATCTTAAAATCTTTAGAATTCAAATACACTTTCAACTCATCATCATTTCCAGCTATTTGTTTTGCTGCTTCTGAAATTTTTTTGCTAAATGGCGCCGGAATTTCATCAATCCTCATACCCGCAAGACCCGACGCCAACGACAAAACAAATTCAGATATTTGTGTTTCTAATTCATCAGCGATGAAATTGGACGCACCAATTATTGCCTGAAGGGCGTTCGAGAACTCTTCTTCTCTCTCAGCGAGTTGACTCGTGAAACCCGCTTTAAATTCCTCAAATTTTTCTTCAAAATGCGTGTTATCATCTCGAGAATGCGCCTGGGTAGAGGTGTCCTCCGCCTCACCGGCTGTTTCTAAGTGCGAAACAGTCTCTTGAGAATCCCCCAGATCGGTTTCGTTTGCAAAGCCTTTAGTTTTTATTTTATTAGAATTTTCGGGTACAACATTTCCCGCTGCATGCTGGTCATGTATTTTTTGATCAATAGCATCATCAATCGCTTCCAAAGTACCTTCCGAAATCGTTTCAGAGTTTTCTTCCCCAACTGAAACCTGTGCGTCGGAAATCTCGTTAAGATTTTGTTTTTCAATCTCATCCAATAAATCATTTTGACTGTTGGTGCGCTTTTCCTGTTTATCAGTCTCATTATTGGAGTCGCTGTCTACAAGATTTGAACGAACTAAATCAAAAAGACTGCTGGACTTAAATAACCTTCCCTCATCTTCCTCAGCAATATTATCAGGTCGAAATTCAGTAAGGCTAGCCGCTTTAAGCAAACCCACTAAATCAGAATTTTTCAAAACTCCCTCGTCATCGTCAGGTGTATTAGATGCTATTTCCATTAAACCATCTCCTCACCGCCACGACCAGCAAGAACAATTGTGCCATCATCTGAAAGTTTTCTAGCCACGTTGATAATTTGTTTCTGAGCCTCTTGTACCTCAGTTAGTCGGACAGGGCCCAACGCCTCCATTTCATCACGAATATTTGCGGCAGCACGCGTAGACATACAGCCCAACAATTTATCTTGAAGCGCAGTTTCTGCTCCCTTCATCGCAATAATCAAAACATCTTGATCAACAGATCTAAGAAGCGTTTGTAGAGACCTATCATCAGAGCTTGAGAGGTTCTCAAACACAAACATATTATCCTGGATCTCAGCCATGAGGTCTTTGTCCTCTTTCTTGATAGAGGTAAGAATACGTGTTTCCATTTCTGTTTTTGTAAAGTTCATAATTTTGGCAGCAGCTTTTACGCCACCAATTTTGGACGCTCGAAGAGAGGTGTTTGCAGCAAATTTTTCTTTCATAACTCGCTCTAATTCTTTTACAGCGCCAGGTTCAACTGTCTCAATTGTTGCAATGCGCCTAACGATATCCGCTTGGATTTCGTCCGGCAACAGAGTTAGGACATCTGCTCCTAAACCAAAATCTAAGTAAGAAATAATCAGGGCCTTAATTTGGGGATGCTCATCTATTATCAACTCAGAAATTGCACGAGCATCCATCCAATCTAAAATATCAATCGCTGACTCTGAACTTGCTGGAGTAATGCGTCCTAATACAGACTGAGCTTTATCTTCACCCAACGCACGAACCATAACATTTTCAATGTAACGTCCGGCACCTAACCCCAAGCCTGTTTGCTTTTTAATAGTTTCGAGAAATTCATCCAGAACCATATTAACAGTAGTTTGATCGACCCCAGCCACGGAATACATCGCAGTACCCAAGTGCTGAACCTCTTTAGGAGTCAAGTTTTGCAAAACTTGCGCCGCTTCCTCTTCGCCAAGAAGCATCATGAGGATGGCAGATTTCTCAGTACCAGAGAGTTCTGCTAATTTTTCGATGTCTGATACTTCTTCAGCCATTTTCCACTCCTATTAAAGCAAATTAAGATCATTCCGCATCAACTGCTTAAAGACGTTAGCTACGCGCCCGGCTTCATCGGCTACAATCATTCGAACTAACGCAACCTTATCATCATATGTATTAGCTGTATCTAGAAGGTCAGCTGAAATCCCACTCTTCTTTTTAGGCTTCAGTTTTGCTTTTATACCCTCCAGGGTTTCTCCCTCATCCACCTCAACGGCTTTAGTGGCTTCTACGCGTTGCGTAGCTAAATCCGCCATTGTCTCCGCCTCAGCATATAATTCCATAACCGAGTTAGTACTTGAAGTTGGGACTAAAATTCTCGATAACATCGGGCGGACGACACCGAGAGACACAAACCCTAGTAGTAATACAATCAAAGTTTTTTCAATTATTGATTTAAACCAAGTAGTTTCATACCAGTCAATTTGCTCACCAAAAATTTCTTCATTAAACAGCTGCGATGTAATTGTTAAACTATCACCGCGCTCAGTTTTTATACCGATGGCACTGGCAATTAATTGCTCCATTTCATTTTTAATTTTTTCTGAAATAGGTTCGTATGTAATCTCTCCTGTATCTGGGTCGATCACTTTTCGGTCTCTAACCAACACTGCAGCATCAATCCTAGAAATAGTGTTGGAAGGTGTTGTTACAGTTTCAAACTTACGACTAACCTCATAATTTTTTAATTCGGTTGAAGATTTAGTTTCAAATTCATTATCCACTGCCTCGCCATCCGCACCCTTACTAGCACGCCCGGCTGCAGTCGCTATTTCAGCCTCTGCTGGCGGCTGATTAGAAATTGCGCCGGGAATACCTACCGCATCTTTTTTTGCTGTCACATTCAAAGAGCTCTGTTCACTCAAGATGGCAGAGTCCTTTGGATCAACTAATTCTTGCGAAGTTTCACGTCGCGTAAAATCAATTTCTAAATTTACTTGCGCATTCACATTCGAGGCGCCAACGATTGGCGCAACTAAGCTTTGTATCCGAGACCTGTAAATGCCCTCAAGTCTCATCCTATATGCGAGCTGACTGTCAGCCATAATTTCATCCGGATTATCAGGAGAATAAGACAATAAGCGACCAGATTGATCAATTATGGATACACCACTTTGTCCCATTCCTGGAATCGACGACGCAACCAAGTTAGTGATCGCCCTCACCTGAGTTTGGTCAAGCTGCCGTCCATTTTTTAGAGTAACAAACACCGAAGCTGTTGGCGCTGTTTGGTTGCGAATGAATACAGATTTTTCGGGCAAGGCCAAATGGACGCGGGCAGCCTGAACGCTACTGATCTCAGCAATAGATCTTGAAAGTTCGTTTTCTTGAACTTTTTTCAACTTCATCGTTTCAACAGACCGGGAGACACCCAGTGGTAGATTATCAATATCTTCAAAGCCATTGGCTGAATATTCTGGAAGACCTTGCGCAGCTAATGATATTCTGGCTTGGTGATAATCATTAGTTGGTATTAAAACCTCACCGGTGGCTGGATCAAGCTCTACATCCATTCCCATATTTTTCAAAGATTCATAAATCTTTGATTTGTCCGCGTCAGATACAGAGGCGTACAATGTGGTCATGTTCGGTTCACGCATGGATACAAATACTATTGCAGCAGCCACGGCAGTCAGAGCCGCCAAAATTGTTGGAAATGCGCGTCGAAAACTAGGTTGATCTATAGCCTCACGAATATTGACCATAGCATTCTTGGACGAGGTCAGCATATTTCTTGAACCGACTTCGGTAGTTTCGATGCTAACCATTTGATCTGTATTTGCCATGATTCTTACCCTGTCTGCCTTATACCGGCATATTCATTATGTCTTTATAAGCGCTTAACGCTTTGTTACGGATATTAAGCGTTAGTTGAAAGCCAACTGACGAAATTTGTTGATTAATCATAACCTTAGATAAATCATTTTCAGTCCCAAATTCATAGTCTCGCGCCAGTTGTGAAGCGGTGTTTTGCGCCTGAGAAACTCCATTCAAACCATCAGAAATTCTCTGTGAAAATGATGGGCCAGATTCAACAGATTTTGACTGTAAAGCCTCGGCTGAAAGCTGAGCCTTCTGCTGGACCGATGACATGTTTGTATTAACGGCAGTTATATTTGAACTTTGAATTTTCATTGTACGTTCCTCATCCAACCTTTACGTCAAGCTTTGAATTGAGCGCCTCAATGGTATTTCTTGGCCTTAAAGTTAGTTCATTATCGAAAACGATGTCGGTGTGCCCAATTTCATCGGCACAACTCAGTATCTCTGCGCGCTGAATAACATTGTCTAACTCCCTTACATTGCCAGGCCATTCGTGTTGTACGAGCTTATTTAAAGCCTCAGTTGATAAAACTTTAGGGGTACCATTTTCAGTAACATTCCGAGTTAATAAGTGGGCAGCTATAGCAGGTATATCAAGCGGTCGTGATTTCAGTGCACATGTTGAAACTGGAAAAACGTTTAGGCGGTAAAATAGGTCTTCTCTAAATTTGTTTGCTTGAATTTCTTGTAGCATATTTCTATTTGTAGTCGCCAATACTCTGATATCTATCGCAATCTCTTTTGTACTTCCAACTGGAGTCACTACTTTTTCTTGCAAAACTCTCAAAAGCTTAGACTGAAGCGTCAAAGGCATTTCTGAAATTTCATCAAGTAAAATAGTGCCAGAATGTGCTGCCCTAAAAAGCCCTACATTGGATTGTAGGGCTCCAGTAAACGCTCCTTTTTCATGTCCAAAGAGCATTGATTCCAACATATTCTCAGGAATTGCCGCACAGTTCACTGCTATGAAAGCTTCATCTTTTCGTGCTGACTTGGCGTGCAAAATTTTTGCTACAACCTCTTTTCCTGTACCAGTGGGACCATTTATGAGAACGCTCGCATTAGATCCGGCGAGCTTACAAAGCAAATCTACCAAATCAGCGGTTTCTGGATCGTCACACGGTAAATTGACATGCTTGACAAGGAATTGTTCTAAAAACAAATTTATATAGAAGGAGTTCACATGCGATGATTCTGAGAAGTTTACGGGCATGTTAAAATACTTAATTGCGCCGTTACGCTTAACTTTGATACCAAAAGTTTCAGAATTCGCCACTAGCACAAACACTTTTGTAATTTTGTTTGACCGAAGATATGTCTCGAATGTATCAGAATGTACGTCACAAGCTTTGGATGTCTCTGAAATAATTAGATGCCTCTCTTTCGAGATTGTCTGGACAGAGCCCTCGTCAGCTAAAATAGACCACTCCACGCCCCTTTTATCTAAAGCGCTACAGATGGTTTGGGTGAAGTCAGCGTCCCCAGCATCTATTAAATAATTTGTCATCATCAACCTCCAATGAGCAGGTTGCACGCTTTGTGCCAAACAAAATATATCGATTAATAACAATTAGATAAAAGTATCTTTATTCTTGAATTGCACTCAAAACGATCGGTGGTCATATTTTTGACAGCCAGCTAACATAATCCATGCGTGCGACGTTAATACTATTGAAGAGTTAATATTGATTAAGAGGAGCTTATAATGAACACCCAAGCGGCTATCAGTGGTTACACAGAAATCAAAAGCCAAACGCTCTCTCACGAAAGTATTGGATACAACGTCGTTAGCGCCGCTTTAGCCAAACTTGAAGTAAGTTTAAAATCATTAGTCTCGTCCACAGACACGCAGGAGCGTAAAAAAGCGTTCGAAACATCCTTACTCACCTTATATTTTTTGCAAAAGAGTTTAGACTTCAGAGCCCAGGGAGATTTAGCAATCAATTTGTATCGTCTATATGAATTCTGCCGGATTAAGCTTCTCGAAGCTGGCATAGAAGGCAGCTCAAATAATTATGAATTAAAAAAGTGCCATTCCTTTATAAATGAAATTCGGGTAAGCTGGGAAATAGTCAAAGACAAATAACTACCAGGCAATATCATGTATGCACCAGAATTTGTTTTCTCAATAACTTCAGCAATAATCGCCGAGCGTTATATCAGCTCAAATTTAGAAATTGGGACAATTGCATACAAATTCGCTACGTTCTTACAAACTCGTTATGTCAATGAGAATGCAGAAAATATTAGAACCACAGCAGAAGCATTTATGCATAGCATGTTGGAAGCGGAAATTGGTAATGCAGATGTAGTTCTGCAGAATTATCAATATGAAAAAACTTTGCAACGCAGTAACGGAAAACCTAGAAATTGGTCCCCCATCTTTGGAGATCCTTTGCAAAGCGTGAAAAAGAGGCTCTACACACCAACAGCGGTAAACAGAGATTTCAAAGCTTTTGTTTACAGGGCAAAGCAAAGTGGATCTTATAGTTGCCCAACTGGCTGGTCACTCAGTAATCAAAAATCAAGCAGTTTCCTTAAAGATATGGCAAACCTAGAAGTTAGTGCTTTTGATATAATCACATCAAGCGATTAGGCTAGTGTGCAAATGAGGCCTAAGTTTAGGCGTCGTGGATACGTTGAAATATTTTGTGGCCGCTACGTTTTGTTGGTAAGCGGGCGAAAGGCTACTCTGGGACAGCTGCCTATTTTCGGCATGAATAGCAGAAGGCGTAAGATAAGGGCTAAATATTCTAGAAGTATACTCAGCGTTACCTTGACCTTTATCTGTACGATGCACCGGCGTTACAGTCTGCCCTGCCGAACTAAATGAATTTCTGTTAAAAATCCCAGAGACTGTTGGTTGATCCGACAACTTAATGTTAGAGGAGTGTGGCATGTATAGATCTAAATTCAGCATAGCCGAATTCTATACACTTTTAATTTAATATTTCAAGTTTTGCGAAAAAGGTTAGGGCTATGAAGCGAAAATGCGCTTTTTGCGAAAAATCACGGCTAACGTTTGTTTGGCTTATTGCATTAGCAATTCTAATTAATGCAGCTTCAAATTTAGTATACCATCGCGATACCCTAACTGTTTTCGAAATACTAAAAATACCCCTTGTGTTTTGTCTGCTTGCATTTTTAGTAAAATTTTTGAAACGAACCAAATAATTATGAATTAGGGCTTACGCTGCAGTAGTGACTGGTATCTGTTCAACAGGGCTCTGTTCGTCTAATTTTACTACTAAATTAGCCTTGTGCGTAAATTCGTCCGCACTGTTATAATAGCTGCACGAAATAACAAATTTCATCTCTGTGTGTGAATCAGTGTTTTTTTCATTAAACTGCATAATCGGTCCTCCTTTCGAGGATGAGCATATTTCGTGCCATGAGCTAAACGATGTTATAGTTTATTATGTACACGTAGTGGATATCTGGATTCAAATCCTTCTCAACCAAATACTCATTCAATCCATCCATTATTCTGTTGGTCATTATTTTTCGCCCTTCAGGCGTTAAAAGCTCGTTGCTAATAGTATCTACAACTATAGTAGAAATCTCGGAAACTAATTCAGCTTCAATCTCATAAATAGCTTTTATAAAAAAATCAGCAGTTACGTTAGTCTGATATGTTGCGATAGCCACCTCAAAACTAAATAGTTCTTTGGTGTCATTTAATCGTCCTTGAAACACGTTCTCGATTTTCAAGTAATTATACTTATCGGCTAATATAGGATTACCATCACCCGGCACATCTTCAGAATTCAATTCTGACGCGCTTGACGCTTGAACGCTCTCAGCTTCCAGAAGCTCTTCGAGCTGCTCTTCAAAATAGACGCCAGAGTAATCGGCCTCCACTAATGTATGCCCGAAACTAAACAACAGTAAGACCAGTCCAGCTGGTAAAAATATTTGCAAATAGAACACAGCGCACCTCCAATTAAGTTGGAGCAAAAAACATGCCACATTGTTTTTTGGTTATACCAGCTCTCTATTCAGTTTTTTCTTTAATTTCGACGCTGATGCCTAAACGGTCTTCACCATCACGAAGTAATTGAGAACCGGAAAGATCAGTCAAACCGTCAAAATCAACTATCGTAAACGACACCACCGCCTGTGAGCTCGAAATTTGTGTTATAATTTCGTTTTCAACATATTTATGCCGTAGTGTTTCATAACTCTTAAAAAATTCTAACCAATCCCCAAAATCACCATTCGAAATATTTACTGTTGCAATTACATCCATTGTGTAAATTTTCCTATACGATATCCCAGACAGCCACCAAGCTTTCTATCAGATTATGACAAAATAGGAATTTTGCAAAACATTTATCAAAAATTCCAAATAACTTTGGCACATAATTTGCGTTCGCTCGGGGCATGTTATTTTGAGGAAACTATTCTTATGGTGTTTCAAAAACACACGAGCCTTTGCGCCGCTATGTTCTTGGCATTCGTCCCAACATTGTCAGACGCTAATTCTGCCTGCACGAAAGCGGCAAAAAATTTCAACCTTTGCTTAGACGACAAAATGGATCAGAAATTACTCTACTTAAACAAATACCCGAATGTGGATGAAACACTATTATATTATTCTGGAGGCATTTTACACAATGCTCCAACACTCAACAAAGTTAACGCACTCACTGAGCAACAAGACCCCTCAATTCAAGAAAATACCAAAAATTCAAATTTAATTCCAAGGGCTCAACCCACTACTACAGAGAATCCAAAAGCCGTATATGATGAAATCAAGCGTAAATTTGGAGCTTTATCTGTCGTTGAAAGAAAAAATGTTCAAAAATGCCTGCGTTACGGCTCCTACACAGGAAAAGTCGACGGCATCTGGGGAAATGAAACCTTCCGGGCGCTCAAGAATTTTCAGATAAATTCAAGCAACGATACCGATAGAGATAACGGAAATGGGGACATTAGTGTAATCGCCAAAATTAAGAATTTATTTTCCAGAAAAAAATCTTGCTATGAATTAGTTAGCAAAGATTTCAAAATCTAATTTTTTACTTCCAAATAAACGGTCAAAAATATACGATTTCAATGTAATTACGGATCGCGATGTTTATTCGGTACTAGGAGTTCAAAATGTCTGAAACAAATCAAAATGAAGAGGCTAAGGTCAGTATCGATGTCTTGAGGGTCAAAGAAGACGAAAATACTTACATCAATAGTTCAAAAGAACGCATGTACGACGTGGTCAACTTATTCGTTAACAACGCAGAAAATTCCATTTCGTTAAATGATTTCTCTCAAATCTTTAAAACCGTCACTGTTTGGATTAAATTCAGACCTCGCAAACTTGGGACTTATGTTGAGGTTATGAAGGAGCGTACTACGGATACAACAATAAGCGTCCGTTACAGCGCGGATGAATATATTCCGCATATTAAAGAAGTACTGAGGGATCATAAAATTCGAGTTAAGTCGATTGCTAACAACGTTATGGAATGTCACACTCCAAAGCCAAGCGATCAGGATATCGAAATAGCGGTGCAAAAAGTCAAGGTACTCGCTAACACGGCAAGATCGTCACTTTCCCAGGTAAAGGCCGATACAATTCAAAGGTTACAAGCTGCTCTAAAAAACGAATATCTAGAGGCAAAAGATGTCAAGTTTGCAATCTCCAATATAGAAAAAGTAGAACAACAAATGGCTGCAATGCTGACTTATTTTAGGCTAGAAAATGAAAAGAAACTCAGTGGCCGCAAGTTTGAATTTGACAGTGTTGAAGCCAAGGATATTTGGTCAACAGTTAACAAAAAAATAAAGAAAAATGGTAGTATTGAAGTATAAGATATGAACGTTTTCAAAAATATACAACGTTCAGGCATTCTATTCACAATTTTTTTGTGGATTTTTATTCTTCCCGCGGAGGCTAACCCTACTTCGCAAAACCACGAACAAATTTTATTCAATTGCACACAAGACAGGCTAGAAAAGTATTTGTGCACAAATATACCAGACCCTAGTCCAGACATAATTTTATCACTCCCAAGACTCGAAAGAAAAAAAATCTCGAGATTCGTAAATGCTTTTCGGATCATGCCATCAATAACTAATCTTACAAAAAATACTATCATACTCGCCAAAGTACGTTTAAGGTTTATAAGTACGTCCGATCTAGCTCATGACTTCATAATTCAACAAAAAATCATACCGAACGGCGAATCTCACACAAAGCTTTCATACTTAATTAGAAGTGATGTCCCTGTACAAGCTGCCCTGTATGATGAGTTACTTTCTACTGTACAAAATGGGTCATACAGAAAGCTGATTTTGGAGCTTTTAGAAGTTAAGTACGTAGAGCAGATCAAGTAACTAAAATAATCCGCAACTCAGAAGAGATTAAGTGGAATATCGTATGTGGCAAGAAACCTTGAAGCTCGTGCTTATCTCCATTTTGATTGGAATTCTTTTGGGTGTTTTTGGAGCAACTGCGGCTCACTATTTTAGGGCCGGAATTCATTTCATCGAACAATTCGTTAGTAATCGTTTTGATAATGCAAATCGTTTTGTTTTATTTTTTTGTAGTCTCAGTGCTGCTGCATTTGTAATAAGCTTAATCAAGGCAAAATTTAGTGTAATCAGATGGCATGGGCCGGCAGATACTATCTTTGCTGCACACAGGGTGGACAATGAACTTGATATAAAATCTGGTATTGCAAGCACTTTAGCGGCATTCTTCTCAGCCGCAGGTGGAGCTTCAGTTGGTCAATATGGGCCTTTAGTACATTTTGGGGCCACACTAGGCTCATGGCTTAAAGCAATCCTAAAATTACGTATTAATACAGATATTGTCCTCGGAGGAGGCGTTGCTGCCGCAATATCCGCTGGTTTCAGTGCTCCCTTAACCGGCATAATCTTTGCTCATGAAGCTATATTACGCCATTTTTCGTTCAAGGCATTGGCGCCGATCGCATTAGCATCCGGTACCGCAATTGTGATCCACAATTATTTATGGAATTCATCAACATTCATAATGGGGCCTTATTCAGCGACAGACATTGGCCCAATGATATTAATTTCAATTGCAGCCGGTCCATTCTTTGGCTTTGTTGCAATACTTTTCATGTTCACAATTTTAACATTTGCAAAACTTCCAACGCAAATGGGCTTGAATCAATTCCAATCATTTTTAATAGCCATTACAGGGTTAAGCATAATTGGAACGTTTTATCCTGAGGTTATGGGACTAGGTACTTCTGCAATAATAAACCTTACTACCGGAAGTACTTTATTATTAATGGCAGTCGCAATCCTATTCGGAAAAATTATTGCTACGGCACTATCCTTGGGATTTGGCTTTTTTGGCGGTGTTTTTTCGCCCGCTTTATTGGTAGGCGCCGCAGCAGGGTCCATTGCGACATCAGTCTTAAGTTGGATGGGTATACAATCATTTCAGGGGCCCGAACTTATAATATGCGGGATGGCAGCTGTTGCTGGATCCGTTATTGGCGCTCCGATATCCATGATCATGATCGTACTAGAGCTCACAGGCTCGTATAGTCTGGCATTAGCATCAACAATTGGGATCGTTACAGCAACTATGATCAGCGGTCAATTATTTGAACATTCCATTTTCGACAAGCAACTTTTAAGTCGTGGTATTGATCTTTCACAGGGCCGTATGGGTATAAGACTAATGGAAGAAAATATTACAAAGATCACATCGTCGAATGTTTTAAAATTCAAGCCTGAAGTAATTGTAGACGTAGCAAAAGCCGAAATGGTAAAAATGCAAGTAAACGAAGCTTATGTTAACACGCATGAAGGAAAATATATTGGAAAACTTCACCTGAAGGCATTGATATTTGCAAAGCCAAGTGATGCCATCATAAAATATACTGATACAGAGGCATTAAATATAAAATCAGATGCCTCGTTACAACAAGCGATTGAGACTGCTGCGAACTTTATAGGTGAAACAATACCAATAGTTGATAGAAGCACTGGAACATTAATAGGTACAATTAACGAAGGTGATTTACTTAAAATGTACCTCGACCTTCAGGGGCAGACCATTGATTTAGAAAAACGATAATCAAAAGCTCCACTCAACGTAAATTCGTCTATTTAAAATTGGTACGATTTTTGCTGACTTACAAGATGACTGTCCAGAAAAAAATATCGCGGCGTACGTTCTTTGCAGTAGCTCTCTTACCAGCGTTATCGGAGGCTAAGCCACTTATAGATTTTGGGCAAGGTCTTGGCTTATTTTCAAATCAAGAAAATCCTATCAGCAGAAATAATTTCAATGGCCTAGCGTTACACAATGATCCAGAACCAGAACTGGATGATTTTAATCAACTTAAATCAAACAATTTTTCGCGTATCGTAGTCGAGAAAAAACTTAATCTGAAACTCATAAGCGGTAACACAAAAGAAGAGGTCTCCTTTCAGTTTCGCAAAAACCATCATCTTCGTAGCCAGGAAATTTCTAAGTTAAATCATTTTCTAAAAGATTGGCGAACGAATGAAATTAAGGAATTTGACGCAAGAGTATTAAATGATTTTTTAAACATTTGCTCTTTGTGTTCTGGAAAAAGCAATGCCTTAAAGGTAAGCGTACATTCTGGGTTCCGATCTAAAGAAACTAATGAATTCTTGCGACGAAATAGTCATAAGGTCGCTCGAAATTCAATGCATATTTTGGGAAAAGCAATAGATTTCTCTGTTCCGGGTATGAGCGCTCAGCAACTAACGAAAATAGTTAAAGCCAACACTAAAGGCGGTGTCGGAAGCTACCCGACTTTTGTCCACTTAGACAGTGGCCCCCAGCGGTCATGGTCATAATTAGTGTATATTGATGACAATTAAATTCGACCGGTTTAATAATACGAAAAAACGCGAGAATAGATCAAAGCTCAAAACATTTACACCGCGAATTAATTGCTGTGCGTAGGTCAAAACTCAAATCGCAGACAAGCTAAAAATCGTAGATTAGTCACAATCTAAGTATCCACTGACCATACATTTTTTTGCCAGAATACGCGCATTGGAAATTTGTAACTCTGTCATATTTTTTTCTAAATTTTGTTTATTCTTTCTGGCGACTACATCCCCATTTGATGCTGCCAAATTGTACCACTGATGCGCTAAAACTTTATCTTGTTCAACACCGGCTCCAACCTCATACATATTGCCTAAATTAGCCATTGCAGTCGCACTTCCTAAACTGGCTTTATGGCGCCACTCAATTATAGCCTGGGAATAATTACCTAACATATACGCTGCAAAACCTTTGTCGAAACTTTGTGAAAACGCATTTTGGACAGTCAAAAAAAAGATATGCGCTGCAATAACAAAAAATTTCATTAGCGAAGCTCCCATAAACATTAACTTACGAAAATCAAATTGCGAACGCTAATTATTCCCTTACGATCAAAGACGGTGTCATTATGCAATAGTGGATCAAGTTTCTAGTTAGAATACTACGAATGCTCCATATTTCTACTAAAATTTGTCCCTTCAGTTCAATTACATTGTCTAGAGACAATCATAGCTTGCTACGATATCGCGCTAACAGTCACAAAACGCCTACGAAACTAACTTACCAAAGTCATAAGTAAAATTTCGTTCTTTGACCGACCTATTTGTCAACTCAATTTACTTTTCTTCAGCTAATTTCACGTTAAAGTAAATGCCGCATAAACGGCACCAAGTATCGGTAGACCTATTATTACCACGGATAATAAGATACGTGCCGCGTGCCACAAAAAGAAACTATTTGTGCGTGAATTGTCGCTCATTTTACTGCCCTCTTTTTTTTATAGCCCTGAATTTAGGAAAATAATTCAATAAATCTACAATAAAATTTCACCTAAAAACCAGCTTATGTGAGCAAACAACAAATTGCACAATTGTAGAAAAGACATACCATATGTGGCAAGCTAAGTTGTAAATAAGCAACACAATAGGCCTAGCTAAAGTCTCCAAATTAAGAAATACCAACGACACAACCGGTTTATTTTTGAAAAAAGCCAGCCCACAACAGTCACTCTCAATAAAAATAGGCCTAAAATGTATAGGCCAGGAACCTTGATATAAAACTTTCAACTCACAAGCTGGATTTAATTTAAAAGCCAAACCATGATATTATGCTGTTGTTCTAGACACAACGAAAATCCAGTCCTAACACAGAAAGTAGCGAATGCCTTATCGGGATTTAAACCCAGATAGTGCTCATAAGAACCGACATAACCAGGAAAAAATTTTAAACTTTTAAACTTCAAAACGCAGATATATTCCCACGTTCTACTGCTAGAATATACTATTTTTAATAGCCGTAATTCCAACCATCCGTCAGTAATGGACTTACCTAGCGTCGCACGTTCAACTCGCATAATGTCACCTCAGTTTACCTCAAAATTATCAAATTATTGTAACATATCGAGTTCAACTCACTTTTTTGTTTCTAGGGTTGCTGAAACCAATTTCAAAATCTTCGTACTAGCTGCGAAGGTATCAAATTGGTGCAGCATTCAACAAGTAAACGCCGGCACAAAAATAGTCACCAATACTCTGTTGATAGCATTCAAAAGAATAAGTAATAAAAATATTGCTGATTTTTAGTCTTAAAATCAATTGAGTTTTATCGGTCAAAATGTATTAATAAAATAAATGGATCATCTGAAGTGCAGAAAGCTATTTTCAATAATCCATTGATCTTGCGAAAGAGTTAACAAACCAAGAAGTGAAATTATGCGAAAATTGAAACATAAAATAATCTCTCTAACTATAATTGCATTCAACTTAG
>OCVR010001579.1_pt1 | contig 18093 bp, 39 predicted proteins | sample 1539091 | NCBI WGS metagenome assembly OCVR01 (sample SAMEA3355530, study PRJEB22509) | marine metagenome | biome: marine; feature: coastal ocean; material: water | place: USA | collected 2010-08-07 | depth 16 m | reverse complement strand
AGCACGTATGGGTTCACACATCTTTTATAGAGAAGACTAATATGGTACAGATTAAGGCATATTGGAAGAACAAAAAAGTTAATAAATACTTCGCGTGCCAAATTGACGCGCAAGAATATCGAGAATGGCTTGATGCAAGATATGCTACAGTCGTTTGGATAAATCACTAAGGAGAATACAAATGTCAGAAGATAACGACGAACGTTATGTCGTGACGACCGTGGTGTCTACACATCGCATGCGTTACCTCGTACCAATGAGTGCGTTGGAAGAAGACGGAAAAGTTCCATCAATCGCAGAAGCTATTGAATGGACAAACGACTCAGTAACTATGGAAGAAGTAAAAGAATTTTCTCAACACTGGTTAGGTGAGCAAATTCTAGACACGTTTATTCTAGATGAAGAACGTGTATTACAATTATGGGACAGAGATAATCCCCACATGGTGAAAGGCGTTTCAAAAGAAGAAAAGCTTAAGCTAATTCATAATTGGAAAGAGGTTCGTGAGTAATCATGAATATTCGCCAGATAGTTGGGTTCTTATAAAGGTTACAAAGGAAGAAGGATCACACTATCGAGTACTCGCAGGGTTTAACGAAAAACCTAGAAACAGCGACGATTGGAGAATAAGCAAAGACATTACGTCAATAGATTGTTTAGATAATGTATATCATTTTACATGTTCATCTAATTCGATCTATCTTTGTAAAAAAGGTGAATACGAATTAACATCGAATATTGACCACGTTTGGAAAGCATTACAAAATCAAAAACCAGATGAGGTAGAATTAATGAAAAGTCAACAAGATTGGCTAAAACATGAATGGACTTACATGGAATGAAAATTATAATATGTGGTCATGGTTTTGTTGGTAAGGCTCACGGGCTATTTCTATCAACAAACCATGACATTAGTGTTTACGATCCTGCAAAAGGTTACAAGGATCAATCAGTATTTAAAAATGCTGATGCGGTTATCATCTCGGTATCAACGCCAGAAGGTGATGATGGCATGTGTGATATGAACAACGTTTACAAATGTTTAGAATTATGTAATGATGTTCCTATTTTAATTAAATCAACTATTAGTCTTGAAGGTTGGGAATTACTTAACCGTGGATATGCTAATAGAGAAATAACATTTTCACCAGAATACTTACGTGCAGCACATGCATTTGAAGATTTTAGAAATCACAAGTCAATATCTATTGGTGGTGGGAATACTAACTTTTGGCTTGAGGTATTATCTAATTCATTAAAGGTCCGTGTCGATATTGTAGATCCAAAGATTTTGATTTTAACCAAGTATTTCCGTAACTCTTACTTGGCTATGAAAGTTGCGTTCTTTAATCAAATGCATGATATGGCAAAAGCAGCAGGAGTTATTCCAGAAGAATTACTAATGCAGGTTAGTAACGACGAACGTATTGGTAAAAGCCATACATATGTTAACGAAGATGATCGCGGGTTTGGTGGACATTGTTTCCCTAAGGATACCGCTGCTCTTTTACATACCGCGAATTCTTATAGATATAATTTGAGCATATTAAACGAAGCAGTAAATTATAATAAAGGAATACGTAATGAGTAGAGTAGAATATGATAATGTTTGTAATATCACCAGTACCCTTACAGACGTATCAGTTGAAGTTGAGGCAGACAATATGAAGCCTAAAGTTTCATTTGAAGCATATGTAGCAAAGCAAAGAATTAAACTATATTGGAATGGTAAGATATATGTTGGCAGAGTAGCCAATATGGAATTCACATCGGACGGACCTAAAGAACTATGATTGTTGGTTTCACGGCATCGGCATTTGATTTACTCCATGCAGGACATGTTCAAATGTTAAGAGAAGCAAGAGAACATTGCGACTATTTAATATGTGGTTTGCAAATGGATCCAACAATAGATCGTCCAGATAAGAATGCACCTATTCAAACTGTTGTTGAGAGATACACTCAACTGAAAGCAATTAGTTATGTTGATGAAATCATTCCGTATTTGACAGAATCAGATCTTTGTGATATATTATCAATGTATCATATAGATATACGCATCCTTGGCGTTGAGTACAAGGAAAAAGATTTTAGTGGTAAAGATATATGTCGTAAACGTGGCATTGATTTATATTTTAATAAAAGGGATCATCGGTTTAGTACGAGTGATCTAAGAAAGAGAGTTTGTAATGACTGAAGGACCATTTAAGAGCGCATTTGAATCAGACGTTGACGGCGTTATTCGTAGAGAAATTGTAACATATCGTATGAAAGGTGATGTAATGATTAAAGAAACCGCAACACGTGATTACTATAAATCTGGCGATTACCATGATAGCGTTTCAACTCAACCATTGGTGTCACGATGATAGAACCACGTGTACCATATGATGCAAATAAAGTTATACAAGAAGACTTAAAACTAATTGACGTTATACAAGTATTGGCTAACGAGGAAACAAATCCTATTGCGAAAAAGACATTGCAAAAAGTAATTAGTAGGCTTATTGATTTAACCAGTAAAGCACATACTCGTGGTCATTGGACTGGAAGCGAATGAAATTAACCATTGACATTCTTTATGTAACTGTTTATAATAGAATCAGTAAACAAAGGAATAAACAATGATAAGTCATATTTGGGCAATAGTAGTAATCACTACAGTTTCAGCTGGTGAAAATAACTATACTTATATTAAAGATTATGAAGATCGTATGTCATGCGAAATAAATAAAGTTGTGTTCATAAACCACTTTGGACCATTCGCTGATAATGAACAAGTAAGGTGCTTAATCCACTCATGAATAAAATATTGGGTCTGAGTGAAGGATTTCACGATGCAGGCGCCACTTTAATTCAAAACGGAAATATATTATCAGCTACCCACGCTGAAAGAATAAGCCGTGTCAAAAATGATAGATGGTTACACTACACTCAAATAGATGCTGCTGACATTACTGCTTTTTACGAAAAGGATTGGTTAAAAAGAACACGTCAAATATATGCTGGTCAACAGTGGTCAAAGCCACGTATTAACCACGACGTTTCGTTTTACCACCACGAGTCTCATGCTGCTGCAGGGTTTTACACTTCTAAATTTACAGAATGCAATATCTTAGTCGTTGATGCTATTGGCGAATGGGATACTATTTCTGTTTGGAAAGGCTTTACTAAAAACAACAAGCCAAAAATGAAAAAGATTAAATCATTTAAATATCCATATTCTATCGGATTGTTTTATTCAGCAATTACTAAATATATCAAATTAAGACCGATGCAAGATGAATATATAACAATGGGTATGGCTGCTTACGGTGAACCAATTGTTTACGATTTAATGGAAACTATATTGGATAACATTAATCTTCACAGAGGTTTGCCTGACTTAAAAGAATTACGTTTATTAAAAGATGAAGACATCGCATCATCGGCACAAGCAGTTGTTGAGAATAGACTTGTTAAACTAGTAAAAAAATATTGCCCAAGTGATAATCTTGTTATGATGGGTGGTGTGGCTCTCAACTGTGTTGCTAATAGTAAAATATCAGAGCTTGGCAAAAACATTTGGATTATGCCAAACCCAGGTGATTGTGGATCGTCACTTGGAGCTGCAGCCTTAGCATATGGTAAAAAATTAAAATGGATTGATCCATACCTTGGAACGGATATAAAAAATGATATTAAAATTAAAGAAGTTGTTAAGCATCTTATTGACCATAGTTATTGTGGTATTGCAAATGGTCGTAGTGAGTTTGGCCCTCGTGCCCTTGGCAATCGTAGCCTTATCGCTGACCCTAGACGAGATATTAAGGACACTATTAATCAAGTTAAACGGCGACAACAATTTCGACCCTTTGGACCTGCGATCTTGGAAGAATACGCTAATGAATATTTCCAAGGACCAATGAATGAATATATGCAATTCGTTGCAAAAGCAAAACATGATTATAAATCAGTAACACATGTTGATGGAACTGCACGAGTTCAAATAGTTAAACCGGATTGTAAATCAGTTATACGACCAATCCTTGAAGAATGGTATGAGCAAACAGGATGCCCAATGTTATTAAACACAAGCCTAAATATAAAAGGTCAGCCAATGGTTGATACTTGGGAACATGCTCTAGCATTTCAAAAGGAATATAATGTCAAAGTCTTCTAAATATGTTTTAGCTGCTGGTTGTAGTTTTACTGACAAAAACTTTAAGTCTAATATACATACTGAGTTGGACACATCATACCCAAAGTGGCCTGAGATATTCGGAGAATATAAAAATCTACCTGTAGAAAACTTAGGTCAGTCTGGCGTTGGGAACGACTATATAACAAATGTTGTCACGAGACGCATCTTAGAAGATCATAAAAATATAGACACCGTAGTCATCGGTTGGTCAGAAATATTTAGATATACGATATACGAAAAATATAGGCTAAACCCAATACCTGCATTATTCAGACCAAAAAGCGAATTGCTCCCTTTTCAAGAAGCATCTCGACCTATGTTCGAATATATGTTTAAAGAAGACTTGGTTAATAGGCACTTCGACGTTAATAACCCTAATAATTTGTTTGTATGGCAAGTAAAGTCTTGGGCTAACGGCATGTGGCAAATACAGGAATTGTGCAAAACATTTGGGATTAAGTTCATAATGGCTAAACTTTGTGGTAGTATTTCATTGAGTAAGTTTGTACAATGCGAAAAGTCTTTTAGAGACAAAATAACTTGGACTGAAGTACAATGGGCTATAACATATAGTAAAATAGAAGAACTTCTTAAGCTTGACAGTCGGCATTATATCGGATACCCTTTCTTAAAAGGGATTGGTGGTTCTACATTTGAATACAAACTAAAAGGTTATGAGTTACACCCAGATGATCCACATCCAAACGGTGAAGGTCATGAATTTATAGCAAAGGAATTTTATGAGAAATATACAAAAGTTTATTCTTAAAATAAAGTTCAAGTGGATGATTTTTAAGATGAGAATAAAACCGCCAAAAACAGAAGTTGATAATAGTAAAGGTTACATTTATGAAGAAGATGAATAGATATATTTTTGACGTTGATGGTACGTTAACTCCTAGCCGACAAAAAATGGACCCCAAGTTTAAACATTTCTTTTTAAAGTTTATGGAAACCCATAAGGTATGGTTAGTAACGGGATCTGATTATGCTAAAACAAAAGAGCAGCTTGGCGCAGACATTACTGAAAATGTAGTTACATGTTATAACTGCAGTGGATCTGAAACAAGGCATCGTGGTAAAATTGTTAATGCTTCGAGCTGGACATTACCTGACGAGGCACGATCATGGCTTAATACTCAACTTTTATTATCAGAATTTAAATTGCGTACAGGTAATCATATCGAAGAACGTCGTGGTTGTATTAATTATAGTATCGTTGGTAGAAACGCTACGTTTAAAGAACGCAATACATATATTGAATATGATAAGAAAAATAGAGAAAGAAGTAATTTAGCTAATACGTTTAATTACATTTTTGGTAAAGCATCATTAGGTCTTCACGCGGCGATTGGCGGTGAGACTGGTTTGGATATATATCCTATAGGTAAAGATAAATCGCAAATACTTGAAGACTTCAACGAAGATGATAACATTCATTTCTTTGGAGATAAAATGGATATGAGTGGCAATGATTATCCACTAGCAGTAGCAAATAAAGCAGGAACCAATCACCACGTAAAAGATTGGCAGCACACATTTAAAATATTGAGGAGTTTATAAATGTTTACAATAGAAATGGATTGGGATGAAACAGCAATCACAGTCTTAGACCAAACAGGCGAAAATGAAGATGTACAATTTTTAATTTATGACGATGTGGCTTACATACGCCAATTTGATAATGACACAAATAGGTTTAGTATAATCACAATGTCACCAGATCAAATTGGAGAAATTATCGCATCAATGAACTTGCCGGAAGGCGCATATTTAATGGGAGATGGATCATGATTTTAATATACGGAACACCTACATGTGGTTTTTGTTTAAGAGCTAAAAAGTTAGCAGCACGCCACGATTTACAACATGAATATAAAGATATTACATACTCTGCAAATAGAGATGAAATGATTAAACGCCTCGGTAAACAAGCCAAAACAGTTCCTCAGATTTTTTGGTATGGTAAACATATTGGTGGTTATAACGAATTTGCAGCCGAAATAGAAAATACTCGATCATATGGAGATGGCGACTTAAATTAATTTCGTATGAAGTGAAATTAACTATTGACATTCCCGCATTTAGTTGGTATATTAGAATCAACAAATAAAGGAATATTAAAATGAAAACATTTCACGTATATCAAGTAGACGGTTCTCACGATGGACCATTAGGAATTTACTCATCTAAGAAAAAAGCATTAGCTGCTGCAATTGCATATGTTGTTTCAAGTGGTGATGATAACTACAGAATCGATGACGATAGCTGGGATACTATAACGTCTGTATCAAATGATGATAACTCAGCTGATGTTACTCAGTGGAGGGTTAAATAATATGCATAAGATTTTATCAAACAAAATTGAATTAATTGCTGAAATTTTACTTTTCAACTGTGAATCAACATGGGAAGAAGTTAAATCATCGCTTGAAAAAATGTCAATCGTAGCTTTACAAGATCACTTGTTTTATGATCTTACTGAAGGTACTATGTACACTTATACATACACAGGAGAATTAGCATAATGTCTTATACATTTTCTACTGAATTATTCTCAGACCTTCATAAAGATGCGTTTGGTTGCCGTCCTCAAAACGATCATCCTTTTTATTCTTCAAGTGATGCTGATAAACAGGATTGCTGGGATTACACGGTTGAGCAGCTGGAAATCCATGAGCTTGAGGAAAAAGAAGCTGAAGAACAAGCTGTGATTGATTTTAAAGAATCACTTTATTCAATCAACTCAAATGATACATTACGTCAAGGTTTACGTAGAATGGTTGACGTTGATACTTTAGAGCATGACCAAGCTATTGAGCATTGGGTATGGTCCTTTGGTATTTTGTTTACTCCATTCGGTAAAGAAATTGTTGAAACTTTAAAGAATATGAAATTAACTATTGACATTCCTGTTTAAACCAGTTATATTAGAATCAACAAATAAAGGAATATATCATGTCTTACCAAATGACTAATCTAAATACAAATCAATTCATCACTGCAGATGTTGTCTTTTCGTTTCAAAAAGCAATCGCAGATAAATTCAACGCGTCATATAACTTTGGCACAACACACTTTTGGAATTTTGTTTCAGCTGATATGCATATGGATCTTTCAGAAAAATATGATAGCACATACATCGATGAGTCTTTTGACTTCTTGGTTGAGTGTGAAATTGAAGACCGTATGGTTGAAATGTATGATGGGATTGAACAATAGGTTATGATATGGTTAGGGTTATACACTATGTTGGTATGACTGAAGAAACATACCAACGAGCACGTAGGGTCTTTGGTGGTCCTGCGTACTTTCACCGTCGGATGGACGATCGCGTTATGAGCGAAGTTGGTTCAGAAGACGTTGTAATTTTTGAAGATGAGAGTCGTTGTCCCTATGTATGGGATGCGTCTGCAGTGCCAAGGAGGTATACTGAATGAGTATGCATATGATACGTGGCGTTCAAGTCCACGGCAAGATGAAAAAGAAACTAACGCCAAAGGATCGTTTGGCTGCTATCGAGCACGAGAAGTTCCTTAAGAAAATGGGTGTTGGTAAAACTAAAGCTCGGAATACAAATACTATTCCAGATTATGCATCTAAAAATAAAACACCGCTCAGCAATAAAGTTGCTGGGCACGGTCCAGCTAGAGAAAGTACACAGTATACTGGTGATTACATTATAGGCATCGGTCAGATGCATAAGTCTAATGGTGTTCCTATTACGCGTAAAGAAGATGCTGTTGCTATCGCAAACATGAGGAGATGATATGAAAACAACATGGGTAGATCCACCTAAAGGGTGGGCATATGGCTTTCCAAAGTCTTTACCAAATCCACTGCCGGAACCTTGGAGTTTAAACCTATGGCTTATGTCAGAAGGTTATCCAATGAAAGAGTTTGCTAATTTTGGAGATAACTTTAATGATTACGTGAGAGTGTGGTATACATATGACTGGCAAGATTGAGTTTAATAAACAACCAGATCAAATTCATTTCGAATATCCTATTACTCGAGTTGAAGTAATTGATAATAATGGAAGGTCATATGCCAAACATAATGTTGAACGTGTATGGCTTTCTTTACAAGATGATAACCAAACTTTAAAAGTAATGGTCACATATGAAGACGAAGAGGAAATCTGTATAGATTGATAAATAGCTCTATTACTATGGAGTTATTAAATGTGGCACTACAAAGGTGAGGAATTCACCTCAGAAATGATTGGTGATTATATTGGATTTGTTTATATAATCACTGATGGTTCCAACGATAGAAAATATATCGGTAAAAAGATTTTCAAATCAAAAAGAAAACTTAAACCCTTAAAGGGTATGAAACGACGAAGAACTAAAATAGTTGAGTCAGATTGGCAAAAGTACTACGGTTCTTCTGAAGAAGTTAAACTTATGGTTGAGGAAAAAGGCGTAGACAACTTTTACCGAGAGATAATCCACCTTTGTGATAAAAAAGGCGAAATGGGTTACCTCGAACTTTACGAGCAAATAACACGTCATGCTCTATTAGATGATTCATATTACAACGGCATATGCCAAGCAAAAATCCATCGCAGCCACGTTAAGGGATTAAAATGGCTAATGGACGAAAATAATGGTTGACATTTCATAATACTTAGTTTATATTAGTATTAATAAGGAATCAATCCATGGAGCATATTATGATCATCAAACGTTCATCAGCATATAGCGGTAAAGTCCGCCAAAAGAATATACCTGTAGATCCTCAAGATTGGGCAATGTACCAAGGCGGGTATGGATCTATACATGAGGTTATGCCTTATCTTACAGATGAAGATCGTGAGTTTATTTTGTCAGGTATGGTTCCTGCTGAATGGAAAGAAGCATGTGCTGAAATCAATGCAATAGTAGAAGATACATTTGCATGATAGTTTTATTTAACGGTCCTCCACGGTCAGGTAAAGATGCTGCAGCCGATTACTTTAAAGAAAAAGGTTGGAAACATCTTTCGTTTAAATACCAATTATATAAAGAAACAGCAAGATACTTTGATGTTGATTACGATTGGTTTATGGAACGTTATGATGATCGTAGTGTAAAAGAAGTTCCACATATGGATCTTGGTCATATGTCATGCCGTGAAGCTATGATATACGTATCAGAAATAATAGTAAAACCTAAGCGTGGTCTTGACTACTTTGGGCAGCAGGTTGCCAACGAAATTGATTTAAGTAAAAATTACGCAATTTCTGATGGTGGTTTTGTTGACGAACTCATACCGATTATAAATAAAATCGGAGATAACAATTTCGTACTTGTCCAATTAACTCGAGATGGTTGTGATTATTCAACAGACTCTCGTAGATATTTTGATGGCGATGTCCAACAGGAATACATAAATTCCCATCGTACAGAAATAAACAAAAAGTATGTGTTACCTCATAAGTTTAACGTAAAGACTTATCGGATTCACAACAACTCAACTATTGAATCATTCTATTCAGTATTAGAGCAAATACATAAAAAGGAATTTTATGGAAAAGGATCGCAAAGCAGAGCAGCCTAAGACGGCAACCAAACCAATATTTTATGAAAATCCTTACGATATAGAAACATTTTATGAAGGCATGAATATAGCAATAGAGCATGGAAAAGAATTTCAGTACATTGATAGATTCATCACTCATATGAGAATAGATCCACTTCAAGACACTGCAGACATATCATTTAAAGTGTTATCGCAAGATTTAAAATTATTAGAATACAGTGATTAATTATAAATAAAATAGTTGACAGTCTACAATTCTTGTGATAAATTAATTATACAAGCTAATGAAGATAACGTGAAAAGGAATACATTATGGAAATCAACAAAGAAACTACAATCGCACAATTAGTCGCAGGTCCATGTGACGTAGTGTTCACAAAGAAAAACGGTGACAAGCGCGAAATGCGTTGTACACTAGAAGCTTCAATGCTTCCTCCTCAGCTTCCACTTGAAGAAGGTCAGGAAAAACAAACACGTAAAGTTAACCCAGATGTTCTAGCAGTCTTTGATCTTGAAGCACAAGGCTGGCGTTCATTCCGATGGGATAGCCTACAATCAGTTAATACATAATTTGGAGCTTAATACATGAGTATGATTCATAAAGGTCATATTGTCGAAACAGAACTGTCTAAGAACTCAAAAGGCGGAACTGAAATGATGCGCAAACGCGTACTCGATAACGTTGATTCTAACTTACTATCAAATGCGGCAATTCATTTTTCGCGTCCAAGGGAAATCCCTAATGACGTTAAACTAAATATTTTATATTGCCACGATCTTGCTGAAGATCCAGAAAATGCTATCCTAAAGGATGGTGGCTGGAAAACATTCGACCATTTTGTTTTTGTAACACAGTGGCAGCGGGATCAATACATTACATATTATGGATTACCATATTCAAAATGTACAGTGATTCCAAACGCGGTAGAGAAAGAATTCTTGGCGCCAGAGGATATGAGTCATACAGGTAAAGTACGATTTATCTACCACACAACTCCACATCGTGGATTGGAATTACTATATCCAATCTTTGATGAACTAAGTAAACATCACGACAATATCCATCTCGATGTCTATTCATCATTTGCTATATATGGCTGGGCACAAAGAGATGATCCATATGTTGAGTTGTTTACAGAAATTCATAACCATCCAAATATGACGTATCATGGATCAGTTCCAAATGCTCAAATTATTAAAGCGTTGGAAACTGCAGATGTATTCTTATATCCAAACATTTGGAAAGAAACGTCATGTATTGCTCTTATTGAAGCAATTAAATCTGGTGTGTTATGTATCCATCCAAACTATGGTGCTTTAACAGAAGTATCTCAAGGTCAGACATTAACGTATGATTATAGTGAGGATAACAATATGAATGCAAACGCTGCCTATAGTATTGCTGACCAAGTGTTAAACACTCAAAAGGAAGATAACGAATTCCTTAAGCGTTTCACTACATCAGACCGTGCATTCTTATCTAAAAACAGCATCCCTATTTTTGCAAATAGTTGGAACAAACTATTAAAGGAACTTAATGGCTGATATCATAGACTTTCCAAAAGACAAACAAAATGGTCCACCTCAATCTAAAGAAGAAGTTGCTGAAAAGCTGCTTGAATTTAAATTGGGTCATGCAGACCAAATCGCTGAAGTCCTTTGGCAATATGTATTAACAGAGCTTATTAGGGCTGGATGTATATTTGGCGTAGACGAAGCAGCGGAGCAAAATAAACACTTCCCTGCAATGGTCTTGGTCTTAGAGGCAATTAAATCACTTCACCTGTCAACGTATGGGATACATCATCCTTTACAAGACTTCGCGGCTGATTCAATTAATATTGATGATTATCGTGAAGAACAAGAAATAACTATTGACATTGATGAAGATCTAGAGTAGAATGGAACTCTAGATTAAATTATAACATGAGAAAATAAAATGGCTATATTAGTAGACTATAATCAGGTTATCTTAGCCTCGCTTTTCGCGAGTATTGGTAATCACACAAACATCGACATTGACGAGAATATCATTCGTCATATGTTTTTAAATTCAATTCGAGCTAACCGTAAAAAGTTTCACAAAGACTTTGGTGAGATCGTAATTTGTGCTGACGGCAAAAACACATGGCGCCGTGAAGCATATCCTTATTATAAAGGTAACCGTAAAAAATCACGAGATGAGTCTGATTTGGATTGGAACAACCTTTTTAGTATTATGAATACTATTCGTGATGAGCTTAAAGAGCACTTCCCTTATAAAGTGATCCATATTGACCATTGCGAAGCCGATGATATTATCGGTACTATCATTCATGACAATGGAACTGAATTGAACATGGGGTCAGAACCTTACTTGGTTCTATCAGCTGATAAAGATTTCATTCAGCTTCAAACATACGCCAATGTTCAACAATTTGATCCAATACGTAAACGTTGGATTAGAAACGATAACCCAGCTATGTACCTTGAAGAACATATTCTAAAAGGTGATACTGGTGACGGTGTACCAAATATCTTATCACCAGATAATTGTTTGGCAGTTGGTCAACGGCAAAAGCCAATGACTCAAAAACGTCTTGCTCAATTCAAAGGTAACCCAGAAGAAATGGACGAGGAAACTCTACGTCGTTTTCATAGAAACAAAATGATGATTGACCTTACGCAAATTCCTCAGAAATACCAAGAGCAAATTCGTGCAGAATATAACCAAGAAAAAGAGGTTGGACGGTCTCAATTGTTTAACTTCTTTATTCAAAAGAAACTTAAAAACTTAGTTACAGATATACAGGATTTCTAATGGCAATACGTAGATCAATTTCAGAAATAATTAACCACTGCTCTACAATCAAAAATAAGAGTGAAAAGGTTACATGGCTGCAGGAAAATACATCTCAGCCATTGCAAGTTGTGTTAAAGAATATATATGATAGTAGGGTAGAATTTTTAGTACCTGATACACCTCCACCTTGGACTTATAACGAGTTTGAGAACGAGGCAAAATCATTACTATATAGAGAAGCCCGTCGACTTAATATTTTTGTTAAAGGCGGAGGATACGACGAATTAAACCAAATTAAACGAGAGTCACTGTTTATCAGTTTACTTGAGGATTTAGATAACGGTGATGCTGATTTAATAGCCAATCATATGATATCTAAAAAACCAGTTAAGGGTTTAACTAAAGCAGTTATTAATGAAGCATTTCCAAACTTAGTAGAAGAATAAGATCTATGGCAAAAACATTTAAAAAATTCCGTGAAGATTACGATGAATGGGACGAGGTAGGCGACGATGATGTATCGTTGAAAGAACAACGCCTCAAAAATCGCAGAGATCGTAAGCGAAATAAACGAGAAGAAAACTACAAAACGTTCGACGAAAAAGTTGAAACGAAACGAAAATAACTATTGACATTTGAGTTCTAATAGTGTATATTGATTCTATAAGGTAAAACAAAAGGAATCAATACTATGGGTACTTCATCAATGATCGGTTATATTAAAGAAGACGGCACGGTAGCTGCTACATATTGTCACTATGATGGTTATGTAGAGTATAACGGTCGTCTTCTTTTAGATTCATATAACACACCAGAAAGAGCAAAAGAAGTTGCTGAAACTGGTTACCTTTCTGGTCTAAAAGAAGACTTGGAAGACTCTAAATCAGAAGCTGTTCACAAAGAAGAACCTTCAGTATTTAATACTCCTTTAAATTTTATCAACGATGGCGACACAACACATGGCGCTCAGTATCTTTACCTTTTTGATGGTGAAGACTGGTTGATTACATCAACTGAAAACTTAGAAAATCGTAAGTGGTCATTAGTGGAAGATAAATTAAATTAAATGAAATTAACTATTGACATTCTCAATAGAATCAGTTATATTGTATATATCAAATGAAAACAAATAGGAAAAATAAAATGACAAAGACAATCAAAAAATTCGACCAACCAACACTTCGCAATCTTCGTGTTGAAATGCAAGCATTGCTTGAGGCATATGGTGTTGAAACTAATTTGGAAATCACAGTAGGAAACATGAGTTTCTCAGAGGTTGAAGTCAATATTAAAGTCCAAGCAAAAGTAAAAGGTGCAGAAACTTTGACTGACCGAATTCTTCAAATGGAAGTTGATCGTCTTGGTCTAAAAATGGAAAATAAAGCAGGTGATAAACTTGTAGAGTATAAAACACGTGCTCAAAAATACTCATTCGTATATGAGTCTCGTGGAAAATTGTATAAGACTGATGAGCGTGGTATCGTAGCACGTTTCAAAGCAGCTTAAGTTAAGAAAGAATATAATATGAAATTGAATGAAAAACTAATACTCGTTGATTGTGATGGGGTACTGCTTGATTGGCAGTACTCTTTCTATAAATGGATGGCTGCTCGCGGTCATCATCCAGTTACTGATGGTGTTTATGATATGGGTAAAGTGTTTGACATGTCATATGACGAAGCCAAACAAATGTGTGAATACTTTAATTGTTCCGCTGCCATTGGTTGGTTAACACCTTTCCGAGATGCCGTAAAATACGTACGTAAGTTACATGAAGATCATGGTTACGTATTTCATTGTATCACATCTTTGTCTACAGATAAATATGCTGGTAAACTACGGACTAAGAACCTCGAAGCACTCTTCGGTAAAAAGGTTTTTGAGGAAGTGATTTGCTTAGAATGTGGCGGTGACAAAGACGAAGCCCTAGAACCATATCGTGATAGTGGATGTCTTTGGGTAGAAGATAAAATTGAGAACGCAGACCTTGGTCTAGAACTCGGTTTAAACTCTGTATTAATCCAACACGAACATAATAAAAATTATCGTGGAAATGCAATTAAAGTTGCAAATTGGCGTGAAATTTACGAACTGATATTATAAATATAACCATGGAAGGAAGTTTAATTGCCCAGTTATACTTTTAAGAATATTGAAACAGATGAAATTTTTGACTCGATCATGTCTATGGCCGAGAGGGAAACTTTCCTTACAGACAACCCAAACATAACACAATTAGTTGGAAGGCCACCGGCAATCGGTGATCCTATTCGTCTTGGTTTGAGAAAACCTGATGACGGATTTCGAGATGTACTAAGAAATGTTCAACATCATCACAAAAAGGATAGTATCAACACTTGGTAATATCCACTAGGAGGTTTCATGGCAAAACAGCGAAGACTATCCCGCAAGGAAAAACGAAGAATAGAAAGAGATCAAGATCATATGATGGGTATTCTAAACACTAAGTTTACAATGCGCAAAATTAGACCACTCACGCCATCACAGGCAGACTTATTCGAGTCGTATAACGAAGGATACAATCTAGCAGCCATCGGAACAGCAGGTACAGGAAAAACAATGTGTGCTACATACTTAGCACTCAATGATGTACTACAGAAAGGAGAGTATGAAAAAGTCGTCATAATTAGATCTGCAGTTCAGACTAGAGAGCAAGGCTTTATGCCGGGCACTCAGGCTCAAAAGGAAGCGGTGTTTGAAGCACCGTATACCGATATAGTAAACGATCTATTCGATAGAAAAGATGCATATAATCTAATGAAGTCAAAAGGAATGATTGAGTTTAAAACTTCATCGTTCGTCAGAGGATTAACTTTTGATAACGCAATCATAATCGTAGACGAATGTCAGTCAATGACATACCATGAACTTGATAGTATTATCACAAGAGTTGGAGAATCATCAAAGATTGTATTTTGTGGAGACACAAAGCAAGATGATTTAGCAACATCTAGAAATCGCGCAGATATTACAGGACTACACGATTTCCTCAAAGTCTTATACGCAATACCATCATTTGACGTAGTAAGATTTGGGGTTAATGATATTGTTCGCTCCGGATTAGTAAAGGAGTACATTATGGCGAAAGAACAAATACTCGAACATGTAGCATAAACATGTATAAATAAACTAAATAGAATGCCTTGGATTAGTTCTGAGGCATTTTTAGTAAAGGGAAACGAAATGCCATTAATGACAACAGAAGCATTTACTAATATTGGGCATGCCTGTACTGCCTCAGGATCTGGGCATCCAAAACCTTTTCATAAAGCAAACTATGTAGCATCGCAAGATAAAGTTAAATGCGGTGGATCTAAAGTAATACGTCAAGGTGACTCAACTAAATGTGGAGATCCTGTAGCAGCCTTTTCAAGCAAGGTTAAAGTTGGTGGTAAAGGTGTACATCGTTTAAATGATGCTACCTCTGGGCATCCATGCCACTTTGGACCTAATGCATCTGCAGGTGGACACCCAAACGTAAACGCGGGATAAGACTATGACTGAAGGAACAGTAACTGGGTTCGTAAACTTTACGAGATCAAATCCGGATTACTTGGCATTATTAACGGCATTGGCTGCTGAAACTGATCCTATACTTAGGGCAGCAATTGAAGCACAAATCGTATTTACATCTCCTTTATCCAGAGATGAACAAGAACTATTTGAATATAGCCATTTTGATTACATAGAAGATAACCCAGGATACGTAAACGCAGAAGCATCTTTACCATATGTTGCAGTGAATTATGTAGCAAATGGATATATCAGTAGTACGGCATTGGCTGCAGCAGTGCCATATGTTATTGAAAACTACGTGATAGAAGGTTATATAAATATAGAAAACAACGGAGTTAGTATAAGTAATGAAAGCGGTTGGACTGCTTACGTTGGTGAATACTACAGTAAAGACGGGGAAATAACATAATGGCAATTACTAAACGCGGCGATAAGGGTAGTGCTTTAACATATGACGAAATGGACGATAACTTTGATGCTATCGCTCCACGTACCAGCGAAACTGGTGCAATTCAAATTCCCGCTGGTACAACTGGCGAAAGACCAACTGGTCAATCAGGTCATTTACGTTTTAACACTGCATCTCAACAATTTGAAGGATTTCAAGGAACGACATGGTCAAGCATCGGTGGTGCAGGTGGCGGTGGCGGAAGCCCAGGTCCACAAGGTATTACTGGTTCTGACGGAGCTACCGGTCCTCAAGGAAACCCAGGTTTACAAGGTTCAACAGGTGACCCAGGGCTTGAAGGAGATCCGGGTCCACAAGGTATTACTGGTCAAACTGGTGATGAAGGCCAACAAGGTGACCCAGGGATCCAAGGTCCAGCTGGTTCTGTTCAAGGTTTACAAGGTACTATTGGTACTCAAGGTTTTACAGGTACTGGTATACAAGGTTCAACCGGTACAGGCGCTGATGGAGACGAAGGTGCTCAAGGTATCCAAGGTGCAGCCGGTTCTACACAAGGTGTTCAAGGTTTAAGAGGACCAGATGGTTCTGACGGATTTGGTGCCCAAGGCATAACCGGTTTGCAAGGTCCAGCAGGATCTGTTCAAGGTACTCAAGGTACGGTTGGTCCAGCAGGGTTTGGCTCACAGGGTGTTCAAGGTACTCAAGGTATTGAAGGTCAAGTAGGTGAAGACGGTGAACGTGGTTTACAAGGTAATGATGGAGCAGGTTCTCAAGGTACTACTGGTTTTCAAGGCGGTCAAGGTACACAAGGTTTTCAAGGTAATGATGGTTTTGGTAACCAAGGTATTCAAGGTATATATGGTAACGATGGACCACAAGGCGTCCAAGGAATGGGTATTCAAGGTACAACCGGCGTAGGTGCTGATGGTCCGCAAGGTATTACTGGTATTCAAGGTAATGACGGCGATATCCAAGGTGTTCAAGGTTCAACTGGTGCTGGTCAACAAGGTACGCAAGGTCTACTTGGCCCTATTGGTATACAAGGAAACTTTGGACCAGAACTTCAAGGTATTCAAGGTCGAGCTGGTTCAACACAAGGTTTTACAGGTACAATAGGACCTGACGGTATTCAAGGTATTCAAGGTACCCAAGGTTTATCACTACAAGGTGAGCAAGGTTTGCAGGGTCAACCCGGAAATGATGCAACCGGTTTCCAAGGTGCTCAAGGTGTACAAGGTGGAAACGGTGCTCAAGGTATCCAAGGACCAACGGCGTTTCAAGGTTTACAAGGATTTGGTGGACCGGGTGCTATTGGTGTACAAGGACCTCAAGGTTTACAAGGATTTGTTGGTGAACAAGGTGACGATGGTGGTACAGGGCCAACTGGACCTGCAGGTAATCAAGGTACACAAGGTGTAAAAGGAGACGAAGGATCTGAAGGACCCGGCGGTCAAGGTGGTATTCAAGGTGTGCAAGGTACACAAGGTTTAACTGGAGCTGGTACTCAAGGTATCCAAGGTCCGACAGCATTCCAAGGCGTTCAAGGTTTACAAGCTGTTCAAGGTTTACAAGGTCTATCTGCTTCAACTTCAAGTATTGACGATAATGGTAATGCAACTGCTATTACGATTGATGCATCAGAAAATGTTTTAATT
>OCVR010001564.1_pt1 | contig 18217 bp, 14 predicted proteins | sample 1539091 | NCBI WGS metagenome assembly OCVR01 (sample SAMEA3355530, study PRJEB22509) | marine metagenome | biome: marine; feature: coastal ocean; material: water | place: USA | collected 2010-08-07 | depth 16 m | reverse complement strand
AGTTGGCTCCCATTGCACTGGCTCCCATTGCACTGGCTCCCACTGCACTGGCTCCCACTGCACGGGTTCCGACTGGGCTGGGCCCAACGTGGCCCGGGCCGACGGTCAGCGTCTCGCCGGGCGGTTCAGGAGGCGGAGCGTCGAGCGGTGACGGCGCGGATGGAGCGCTCGAGTTCCTTCTTCGAGAAGGGCTTCGAGAGGTAGAAGTCCATCCCCGCTTCCAAGCACACCTGCTGATCTCCTTCAATCGCGTTCGCCGTGAGCGCGACGATGGGCAGCCCGCTCTCAGGGCCGGCGGCGGACCGGATGCGTCGGGTCGCCTCGAGGCCGTCGAGCACAGGCATGTTCACATCCATCAGGATGAGGTCGACCTCTCCCTGCTCCACCGCACTGATGGCCTCGAGGCCGTTGGACACCACGGCGACGTCGTGCCCGAGCTTCTCGAGCAGTCCACGCGCCACCCTCTGGTTGACGAGGTTGTCCTCGGCGACCAGTACTCTCATGGGGACGGTGGTCCCCGTGGTTGGTGCGGCTTCCAGGGCGAGGGAGGTTGCGGCAGCGTTGGTCCGCTGGAGGCGCAGGGTGAATTCAAAGGTGGACCCCTCGCCGGGTGCGCTGGAGGCCGAGATGCGGCCTCCCATGCCTTCCACGAGGAGCTTCGAGATCGTCAGTCCGAGCCCGGTGCCTCCATAGCGGCGGCTGACGCTCGAGTCGGCCTGCGTGAAGGCCTCGAAGAGGCGCTCGAGCTCGGCATCCTCGATGCCGATCCCGTTGTCGATGACTCGGAAGTTGAGGACCGCTCGGTCCCCATTCTCCTCGCCGTGATCGACCTGGACTCGAACGAGCCCGCCGGGGGTGAACTTGAGGGCGTTGCCCGCGAGGTTCGTCAGCACCTGCTGGAGCCGGTGCTGATCTCCGAGCACCAGCTCGGGGAGGTCGTCGGGCAACTCGGCCTCGAGGCGCGCAGAGGACTGCCTGGCGGCGGCGCCGAGGGTCGCCACCACAGCGCGCACGGTCTGTTCGACGGAGAAGGGGACGCTCTCGAATTGCACGGCGCCGTTCTCGGCCTTGCTGAGGTCGAGGACGTCGTTGATGATCCGGACGAGGGTCGTCCCGGTCTTCTCAATGGTCGAGACGAGGTCTGCCTGTTCCTCGTTAAGCGGGGTGTCCGTGAGCAGCGCGGCCAGGCCGAGGACCCCGTTCATCGGGGTGCGGAGCTCATGGCTCATGACCGCGAGGAACATGGCCTTGTCCTCAGCGGACGCCTCGGCACGTGCGAGCGCCTGGTCGCGTTCGGTCTGATCCAGCGCGAGAATCGTGAAGCTCGGGCCGGCCTTCGGGCGGTGCATCAAGAGCAGGAAGGAGCGCTCTTGCCCGCGAACGAAGACCGGGACGGAGCAGGGCTCCGAGCGGTACTGGCTGGAGGCGGCGAAGGCGGAGACGGCCTCGCTCCACTCGTCTCCCTCGCTCAGTGATCCGACCGGTTGATCGAGGAGCTCTTCGATGCTCCTCCCGAGGCTGGAGGCGAAGTAAGAGTTGGCGTCGATGTAGCGGCAATGGTCGTCAACCCGCGCCACGATCCACGGGGTCGACTCGACGAGGTCGACGTAGCGGCCTTGATGCTCGTCGATCGTTCGGAACAGTGAAGCCTTGGCGGTGATCTCCTCCGCGAGCATCGACTCGAGGGCGCCCAGGCGCGTCTGGAGAGAGTGAATCTCCAGGAGCAGCAGCTCGCGTTCCTCAGCGGGCGATCTGGGAATCGGCTTCATGGTCCAGCAGGTCCTTCGTACCGATGACCTCGGCGTAGAGGGGGAAGATACTCTCGCAATAGAACTCGTGCTCGGTCTCGTTCCGACCGGCGGAGGCGTCGCGCACGATGGTGACGGCGAAGCCTTGTTCCGCGGCTGCCCGCGCAGTGGAGTCGATGCAGATCGAGGTCACGACGCCCGTGACGAAGACGTGCTCGACGCCTGAGCGCCGCAGGTGCTCGTCGAGGTTGGTGCCGAGGAACGCGTTGAAGCTAGTCTTGCCCTTGAGGTGCTGGATTCGGTCCCCGTACTCGAGGAGCTCGGGAATCGTCTCCCCGCCCTTGGTGTCCCGGCGGAAGGCCCCCGCGTCCCGAATCGCCGCCAGGAGACCCGTCGGTTGACCGAGCTCCTCGTAGTCCGGGCTGAAGTGGATGGGCAGGTTGATGATCGGGAGGTCCTGACTCACGAAGGCGTCGAGGATGCGCTTCGTATTGGCGAGGACGTCGTTCTCGCGGGCGTTCTGCTCGATGACGGAGTGCATCGCTCCGTCAGGAGAGAAGTAGTCATTCTGAAAGCCGATGAGGAGAATGGCAGAGCGGCGAGGATGAGTCATGGCGGGGAGCTTGAGGGGGGAGCGGCGGTCTGACTCTCAGCGGAGACTTGCGGCGGCTGCGAGCACTTGCTCGCGGATGTCCCCGAGGCTGAAGGGCTTGGTCACGATGGCGTCGAAGGGCGTCTCCTCCTCTGCCAGCCGCAGCGAGTTGAAGACATCAGCGGTCACCGCGACGATCCGCGCTGAGGCTGAAGAGGACAGTGACCTGAGCTCCTTGGCGGCGGAGAGCCCGCAGCGCTTCGGCATTTGGAGGTCGAGCAGCACGAGATCAAACGTCCGCCGGCTGGCAGCCTCGATGGCCTCCTGACCGTCCTCGACCAGCTCGAAGTCCGCTCCGAGTTCCTTGAGGAAGTGGGCGAGGATCCTCTGGTTGACGGTGTTGTCGTCGGCTACGAGCACCCTCAGAGTCGGTACGCCCGCGCTGCTGGAAGCTGTGGCGCTAGGGTCGGAGTGCGCGGCGCCTCCCGGTGCTGGAGCTCCGGGAGCCAACGCCTTGGAGGGGGCCTCTTCTGCGCGCTGGATGGGGACGGTGAGCTCAAAGCAGCTGCCCTTCCCGGCAGCGCTCTGGGCCCCGATCGTGCCTCCCATCAGGTGGATGAGCTCTTGAGTGATCGTGAGTCCCAGTCCGCTCCCGCCGTAGGTCGCAGCGATCGTGGCGTCCTCCTGCTGGAACCCATCCCAGATCCGCTCCGGGTTGCGGATCCCCATTCCTGTGTCCTCGACGGACGCATGCAGGCGCAGGGGGGACTCCTCCAGCCTGAAGTCGAGCTGTACGTAGCCCGCATCGGTGAACTTGATCGCGTTCGCGAGGAGGTTGCTGAAGACCTGCAGGAGACGGTGTCGGTCTCCTACGAGCAGCGCCGGCCCTTCGGTGCGCGACGCCTGCCTGAGCTCGATGCCCTTGGAATTAGCTTCGCCCAGGAACAGGTTGTGGAGGTCTTGAAAGAGCACGTTGACGTCAAAGGCCTCCTCGTGCAGCTCCACGCTCTTCGACTCCAGCCGGGTGAGCTCAAGGACCTCGTCCAGCACAACGCGCAGGTGCTCACCGCAGCGCTTGATGAGCTCCGTGTGTTCTTGTTGCTCCCGCGATAAGCCCGCGGACTCCAAGACCTCGACCAGGCCCATCATCCCACACAGCGGCGTGCGGATTTCATGACTCATGGTCGCGAGGAACTCTGACTTGATCTTGCTCGCGGCCTGCGCCGCGAGCTCGGCCTCTCGCTGGGGAGAGACGTCGGTGTGCGTGCCGGTGAACCGTATGGGCTGCCCGTCTGTGTCGCGCTCCATCACCCGGCCTCGGTCGAGGATGTGGACCCAGTGGCCGTCCCGATGCCGCATCCTGTGAACGTTCTCGTAGAAGGGAGTCTCACCTTCGAGATGGGCCTTGATGGCCTCGTAGCACGGGGCCAGGTCATCGGGATGAACCCGACTCTCCCACTCGTCGAGGCGGGACTCGATCTCGCTGAGGGAGTACCCGAGCATCTGTGCCCACTGCTCGTTGAAGCAGACGTCACCGGACTGGGGATTCCAATCCCAGATCCCCAGGCGAGTGCCCTCGATCACGAATTCGAGCTGCGCGGACTTCGCCTCAAGCGCTCGCTGGGAGTCGATGAGCCCGCTGATGTCAACGAAGCTGGCAACCATCTGGCCCTGTTGGCCCTGGGGCTCGCTGGCGAGCGCGGTGAGGTGGAACCAGGCCGGTTCTCCTTCAGCGAGGAGCAGCTTGACAGGCCCCAGGTCGGAGCTACCACAGTCTCTGGCGAGGTCGAAGATGGCGTCCTCGAGCTTCTCGCGGTCTTCCACGCCGAGGACCTCATCGAGGTGCTCGATGCCAAGGGTGCGGAGCTGCCTTGCCAAATCGCCCGAGGACTCCAGGATCTCCCTCCCCTCGGATTCCTTCCACCGGACAAGGGAGACGGGTCCGACGTTGGTCGATCGTCTGTGTGGCTTCTTGTCGACGCTCATTCCGCTATCGATATCGAGAAGACGGGCACTGATCTGAAGCCGGCCTCGGGTTTCTCCGGCGGAGACGGCGGCCGTTGAACTCACTCCCCCGTGCGGTCAATGCGCTCGTGTCTATTCTGTGTCCAGGGTGGGCCTGGGGGCGCTGCGGCGGCACGGCTGGGGCAGCGCACGCCGAGGACGAATCGGTGTCCTTCGGTATGGACCAGGCGGCAGCGCGGCGTCCGTGGGGAGGAGGGAGGAGGAGGGGGGAGGCCGGCGGGCCGGCGGCCAGGAAGGGGGCTGCGGTGAATTCACCTCGCGACCGGGCTGGACGGCCCTCTGCAGGAGGCTGGAGCGGAGGAGGAGCAGGATCTGCGGGGCGCCCCCAAATGAACTTGGGCGCTGTCCGTAGATCGTCTTGATGCCCCCTCTGCCCACCTGCCCCAGCTGCGGAGCTTTGCTTCTCGAGCGCTCCTTGCAGACCGCCTCGTGCTGTGAAGCGAGCGCCCGAGGCGCGGCTCCTGCTCCTTCGAAGCTCCCGGCCGCGGCCGAAGTTCGGCCCGCGAGGACGCCCGCGCCGATGGGTGCCCTCGCCGCTTCTGACCCGCTCGCCGCCTCTGACGCCCTCGCCGCGGCGGACCGGACCAAGGCGGAGGTGGAGTCCCAGGAGCTAACCTCTGTCCTGCCCCTAGGGCGGCCAGACTCCCGGCGGGAGCTGCGTGACCTCAGGCGGGCCAGGGGGCTCCTCGGCGGGGTGGCTGGACTTCATGGCCTTGGAGCCCTGGCGATCCTCGTCCAGGTCGGTGCCAGCCTTGGTTCAGTGGACGTTTGGGTCCCTGTCTGGCTCGAGTCCATGAGCTTCCCGATGGTCCTGGTCTTGGCCCTCGTGTTCGGCGCGACAGCCCTCGGCGCCCTCTCCGTGGCCTCCGCGGTCCACCGAACAGAGCGCCAGCTTCAGGGGCGGCGTCGGGCTCCGGGGGTCGACCCGCAGCTGCAGGGCCTTGAGGTGCTCCGTTGACCTCTGCCCTTATGTTCGGCGACGAGCGAGACCTGCGTCTGCCCAAGCCGAAGGGGGCCGATCCGGAGACCCCGTCCGGAGACTCCAGTCACGAGAACATCGATCCTGTCTGTCTACACTGACGTCGCTACCAGCGCCTTGCCGGTCTGACGCCTTGTGATCACTCCCATACCCCTCGAAGGCTAGACCATGAAGTACACCAACCCACGGTCATCCACTCTCCTCTGCCGCGGCGTCCTCGCAGCCAGTCTGTTGGGAGCCCTCTCCCTGGTGGGCTGCGCGGAGGACCGACCGCCGATGGAGTTCGTTCATGACGAGCGGTCAGGGCTCGAGGGTATCGAGGTGACCGGCAGGTCCTGGAAGGAGCTCAACGGCAGCGTGGCCTTCGAGTTCTCGATCAACAACACGACCTCCGCCGAGGTCAGGGACGTGGAGGTGATTCTCAACGACGAATATCGCTGCGGGCTCGAAGAGCTGGCGGTGTACGAGGGGTTCTCTGCGGGCGCGCCTCCGCTCGGGCGGTCCACGCTGCGGCCGAACGAGACCCTGGAGTTCAAGTCGAGTCACGACGTACCGAATGGCTGGATCATGCGTAATGCGGCGCAGCAGCCGCTGCCCAACCACCTTGAGCTCTCAAGCGTGGGGCTCGAGGCCGCAGGTTCATCCGGGCGGTGGGTCCGGCCCGGAGAGTGAGCCGCTCGACGGGGCACGACGAGGTCCCTCGCGAGGGAACCGAGGGTCGACGCGGCGAAGGGGCCTGACCGGCCTGGCCGCACGTCGCCAACCGGGGGCGAGGCTGGGGGTGGACCCAGTTGGTGGACCCAGTTGGTGGACCCAGTAAGTGGACCCAGTAAGTGGATGCAGTAGGCGGATGCGAACGGCAAGGACCCAGGGCGGGCGCTCAACGCTCGCGGCCGAGCGTAGGGCCCGGGAGCGAGCCCCGAAGGTCGATCCCAAGGGTTGGCGCAAGCTGCCGTGACCCTGGCTGGTCGAGGGCGTCGCCGGGCAGAGCCCATGGGGCGCGCGCCAGGGGGGACGGTGGCCGCCGTGCCGGTCAGCGAGGAGCTCCACCGAGCGCCGCGATGACCTGAGGTGGTGCCTGCACGAGCTCGAGGAGGACGCCCGTGGCGCCGATGGGGGAGGCCTCGTTGCCCTTCGGGTGAACGAAGCAAACGTCATGGCCTGCTGCCCCGGGGCTGATCTCACCGAGGACGCGGACGCCCGCCTCCTTCAACCAACCGACGGCGGCAGGGAGATCGTCGACCCAGAGGCCGAGGTGGTTGAGCGCGGGGGAGTTCACGCGCGGGCTCTTGTCCGCGTCGATGGGCTCCATCAGGTCAATCTCGACGGCGTGCGCCCCGGCGCCGAGGGCGAGGATGTCCTCGTCCACGTTGTGGCTCTCGCTGCGATAGGAGCCCGTCTGCGGGATCCCAAGGAGGTCGCTCCAAAAGGCGCGGAGGGCCCCCTTGTCGTCGCCTCCGATGGCGATCTGCTGCACGCCGAGGACTTGAAAGGGGCGATCCGGGAGGGGGTGGCTCATCAGGCGGGGGGCTGGCCGAGGTGGGGAGACTCAGCCGGGGAGGAGGCAGGCAAGGGGGCTCAGGGGATGATCGACCAGCGAGCAAAGGAGCCGGTGGCCTCGATCAGGTGCACGGTGCCCTTCGTCGCGTCGTAGCACCACTCCGCGGCTCCCGGCGCGTTCAAGCAACCGACCGTGATCGACAGGTTGTTCCGCCGGACGCTCGACGGCGCGGCGGTCAGCCCGGAGACCTCCATCTCGACAGGACTCCCGTCGATGGCGAAGGTCTGAATCTCGAAGCCGAGCCCGGCGTCCAGCTGGAACTCGTCGACGTCAAATGTGATGCGCTCGACGTTCTCACGGTCGAAGAGCTCGACCCCGTTCGCCGCGCTCGTGCCGGGCTGTACGCGATACTCGAAGGCCGCGAAGGTCCCGCCTTGATGGGCGCTCACACCGAAGCCATTCCATCGCGTGTCTCGGTCGGCCAGGACCTTCCCTGCGGAGGGAGGGGCCGAGAGGCTCTGGAGTTCGAGCCAGTCGCAGACCTCCGACTCGATCAGGAGGTCCCAGCAGTGGCCAGGGAGGCCGGTGATGCTGCAGGGCTGTGAGGTCATCTCGACGAGGAGCTCGTGCGAGAGGCTCGGCTCGCTCGACATGAACTGGTCGAGTCGGTCGGACTGGCTCCTCAGATAGAACTTGGGGTCGTTGATGTAGTAGTACGTGCGGACCGGGACCCCGGTGAGGTTGGTGGCCATGTGGCGGCCGCCAGGGAGGAGGCTGCCATCGGCAAGGGAGAGGTCAATTGCCCCTGCTCGCTGATACTCGAAGCGTGGCGGCGGCCCCCCAAAGGTGGCCTCGAGCGGTACCCGGATCGCGGGCTCATGACTCCAGACGTCGGACGGGCTCACCGCGCCGGTGTGGTTCACCACGGCGGCGAAGGCGCCGGTCGCTCGATCGCGGTGGCGCGCGGCGTAGCTCACGGCGTTGCCTCCTCCCATGGAGAAGCCGATGCCATAGATCCGGTCCAGGTCGATCGGCCACTCGTCGAGGACGTAGTTCAGCACGTGCTCGACGTTCAGCTGGCTCTCGGCCGAGCCGAAGCTGATGTCGCCGGTGTTCAGGACCGGGTTGATCTGGATCGGCGCGAGGACGAACCAATCGCGGGCTGCGGCCTCCGCGAGGAAGTCGGTGTTGTAGTAGGAGAAGTCCAGGTGGGAGACGCCGAAGCCGTGGAAGCCCACGATCAGCGGCCGGGCCTGTCCAGAGGGTGAGCTGGGCACGTACAGGCTGAAGAGCTCGTCGGTCCCCGTGGCCGGCACAAACAGGCGGAGGACGTATGCCGTCCCGCCGATGCCGGGGATCAGCTTGGGGGCCGAGAGGGCAGGGACCGCGATACTCGTGAGCCATGCGGTCGTCGCCTGGCCGGTCCGCAGCTGCTGCGGGGTCATGGCGGAGGGGTTCCCGCCCGGCCGGCCCAGGAGCGTCCGGAGCCCGACCCCAGGGAGCGAGCGCCCGCCCATGCGCTGAGGGGTCGCGAGCCCTGCAGACGTCAAAGCCAGGGCCACGAGGAGCCAAACGGTCACGAGGTGGGCGGGGCGGTTCAGCATGGGAGAGTCTGGGGCGGCGTATGGGGTGGTGCACAGGCCTCCCCTGGGGAGCCTATCCCCCTCAGGAGGGGGAGTCTCCGCGGAAGACCTCCGGCCCACGGAAATGAGCTCGAAAGGGGGCTTCCGGCCCCCCTGTTGCCTCCTCAGGCATCCGAAGGGGAGCTCGGGTGGAGGTCATTCCGGCCCGCAGAATTCGGCGTGTCCCAATATGAGACGGCGCGATGGGGCGCGGGCGCCCGTTCGAAAAGGGCCTGGAGCGCTCTCGTCTCCGCTGACTTCCGGGGACCGTGAAGGCCTGGCCCGGAAGATCCTCCGTCCGCGCCGCTCCCAGGGGGCCATTGCCGCCGGCGGTTCCGGCGCCCCATGCGCCTGGGCCCCATGCGCCTGGGCCCCATGCGCCTGGGCCTCAGACGCTGGGCCTCAGACGCTGGGCCTCAGACGCTGGGCCTCATGCGCTGGGCCTCTGGGCCTGGGCCTCAGGGGGTGGGAGCGACCTTGTGCTGCTCGGCGGTCTCCGGTTGCAGCTGTGCGTACTCCTCGGAGAGGTCCTCTTGAGTCTGGCCCGTGGCACGGACGTAGAGGTCGAAGAGCTTCTGCTCGACCGGGAACCCGTAGGCGCCCCGCTCGAGGCGGCGACCGGCGATGTGAGAGAGGAGCTTGCGCATCCACATGGGCCCCTCTTGCACGTGCATGTCGTAGATCGCGGCCGTGTTGTTGTAGCGCGCCCAGGTGTTCCGGATGGCCTCGGGCAGCGGCGTGTTCTGCGAGTTGTACTTGTACTCGAAGCAGTTGCCCCACTCGTCGAAGTTGGTGGGGGCCTCGTAGCCGAGCTTGACCGCGTGGTCGAAGTCCTCGGTACCGGGGATCGGTCGGAACGGATACACGTCCGAGCCGGCCGACGGGTAGAGGTACTTGAGGTGAGCCGCGGCCTTGAGGGTGGCCGCCATGGACTCCTCGGTCTCGCCCGGATAGCCAATGATCCAGAACGTACCGGGGACGATGTTGCGCTTCACAAGTTCGCCAACGGCGATCGGGATGTGGTCGATCCCGATGTGCTTCTTGATGCGCTCCTGCATGTCCGCGGTGCCGGTCTCGGCGCCGAGCCAGAGCAGGTGGCACTTGGACTCTTCCAGGAGATCGAGCGTCGACTCCTTGTAGCGCATGATCGTCTCGATCTCGATCGTGCCGTTCCAGTGGATCGGCACCTCGAGGTTGACCAGCTCCTCGCAGAACTGCTTGGTGCGCTTCTCCGCGACGCCGAAGTTTGCGTCCTGGAACCGCAGCACGTCGAAGCCGAACCGCTGCTGAAGCTCCGCGACCTCCTCGGCGAGCGCCTTGCCGGAGATCGCCTTCCAGCGGCGACCCGTGAGCTTGGGCGAGCAGCAGAAGGTGCAGGGCTCGGGGCAGCCGAAGCTGGAGAACATGCTGAAACCCTTGGGCGGGTTGTCCGGCGTCCAGTGCCCGGGGAGGGGGAACCGGTGGCGGACCTTCATGTTCCCCGAGGGGGCGAGCTGCAACTCGACGTAGCGGTCGTATTCCAGCAGGTGCCAGGGCACCGGCTCGAACTTCTCGAAGCCGACGACGGGGCGGTGGTCCGTATAGACCGGCTTACCGTCGCGGTTGATCACGAGCCCGGGGACCTCCTCGAGGTCGCCGCCGCTGGCCACGCAGTTCACGACATCCCGGAAGGTCAGCTCGCCCTGCCCGATCCCGACGGCGTCCGCGATACCTTGCTCGATGTAGAGCTCCGGCGTCACGCTGGGGAACCACCCGCCCCAGATGATCGGGAGGTCGGGGTGCTTCTCACGCACCATCTTCGCGGCGATGTAACCGTCGTAGACCTGGTAGCCGAGGATGCAGGAGGAGGCGAAGAGCAGGGCGCCCTCGCAGGCCTCGTCGATCTTCCGGAGATAGTCCGGCTCGATCATCGCGTCGATCATCACGACCTCGAACCCGTCCGCCACGGGGCCGGAGGCGATCTGCAGCAGCTCGAGCGGCAAGAGGTCCGCGCTGAACCGCTCACCGCGCGAGGGGTCGGCGCGGTGGGGAAGGAACAGGACGATCTTGTTCTTGCGTTGGATCATCGGGAAGGGAGGTAGGTCGAGCTCGAGGGCCGATCAGGAACCGGGCCGGGTGTAGACGGGGGCGCTGGTGGTCAGGCCGACGGTCTGGTCGAGGCCCGGGGCCGCGATCTCTTGGGCCGCGGCGTTCAGCTTGTCGGCCTTCGTCTGCTTGGTGATCTTGACGTAGGTGTGGAAGGCCTTGTGCTCGATCGGGAAACCGTAGTTGCCGGTACGAAGGCGCCAGGCCGAGATCTTCTTGAGCGCCGCGCGGAACCACTCGGCGCCCTCCATGGCCAGCCCGTCGTAGAAGGTCGAGGCCACCCCGTAGCGCTTCCAGGTGCGGAGCACGTCCTCGGGGATCTGGATGTCATCGAAGGACTCCCGGTACTCCAAGCAACCACCCCACTCCTCGAGGGTGCGGGGGGCCTTGTAGCCGAGCCGGACGGCCTTGTCGAAGTCCTCGGTCCCGGGGATCGGCCGGAAGGGGAAGACGTCCGAGGCGGCGCGGGGGAACTTGAGCTTCATCTCCGCGGCGCGACGCAGCGTCGAGAACATCGACTCCTCGGTCTCTCCGGGGTAGCCGATGATCCAGGAGCAGCCCGTGGTGATGTTCCGCTCGTACATCGCGCCCAGGCTCGTCTCGAAGTGCCCGGTGTCGATGTTCTTCTTGATCACCGCCTGCTGCTCTGCAGAGCCGGCCTCGGCGCCGAGGCTGACCATGTGGCACTTGGACTCCTGGAGCTTGTCCAGGGACTCCTTCTTGTACCGCGCGATGGTCTCGATCTCGTAGCAGCCGGACCACCAGAACGGGGACCCGTTCTCGATGAGCGTCTCGGTGAATTCGTTCGAGCGCTTCTCCGCGACGCCGAAGTTGGCGTCCTGGAAGCGCATCACGTTGAAGTTGAAGCGCTCCTGCAGTTCGAGCAGATCCTCGGCGAGCTTCTTGCCGGGGATGGCCTTCCAGCGACGGCCGGTGACCATCGGCGAGCAGCAGAACGTGCAGGGCTCCGGGCAGCCAAAGCTGGAGAAGTAGCTGAAGCCGCGGACCTGGGTTCCCGCGGGCATGTCCCAGGGGTCGGGGTACTTGTGCCGCATCTTCCACGGCCCCGGGTTCTGCTGGCGCTCGACGTACTCCTCGAAGTCAATCAGGTGCCACGGGGCGTCGGGGAACTTGTCGAAGCCCACGACCGGACGGTGGTCCGTCATGATCGTCTTGCCGTCGCGCTCGACCATGAGGCCGGGGACCGTCTCGAGGCTCTCGCCGGAGTCGATGGCCTGGACGACGTCGCGGAAGGTGAGCTCGCCCTGGCCGAGGCCGACGGCGTCAGCGATGCCCTCCTTGAAGAAGAGCTCGGGGGCCACGCTCGGGAACCACCCGCCCCAGATGATGGGCAGGTCCGGGAAGCGCTGGCGGATGGCCTTGGTGACTCGCGCGCCATGGGCGACCTGGAAGCCAAGGATGCAGGAGGTCGCAAACAGCAGGGCCCCGTCGCACGCCTCCATCAGACGCTTCATGTAGTCGTCATGAACCATGGCGTCCACGATCACGACCTCGTAGCCCTCCTGGACGGGCCAAGCGGCGATCTGGAGCAGCTCGAGCGGCAGGAGGTCGGCCGCAACGCGCACACCTTCCTCCGGATCTGCCCGGTGGGGCATGAACAGCACGATGCGTTTCTTGCGCTGGATCATGGGGAGGTCGTTGGGGGAGGCGTCCCCACTTGGTTTAGATCGGCTCGACGAGGGGGTCCAGTCGGGGGGATCTCTGCGAAAACTCGCCGCGTGGACAGTTGGGACACCTGCCCTGCTCTTCAGGCTACCCGAGCCCGTGCAGTGGGGGGACAGCTGGCGCCCGGCCCCGGCGTGGGTGGCGAGCAGCCGACGTGGTTTATTGCCCCATGTCCCGCATGGAGACCGAGGCTACGGCGTGCCGCTCCTGCCTGTCCTGCCCATTTTCGGGCCTGAGGCCACCTGGGAGTCTCTAGTAGGTTGCTTCCACCCACGCCTTCCATTCGCGGTCGAACTGGGCGTAGCTCATCCCCAATTCGTCGCGGAACAGGTTCCTCTGGACGTCCGGGAGCGTCGTCGCGTCGTCGATGTGCTGCTCGTTCTTGATGCCCGAGATCGTGGCCAGGTAGGTCCGGAGGAACTCGGGGTGGACCTGCACCAGGTAGTCAAAGATCGACCAGGTGGCGAGGTGATGGGGCCGCTCCAGCTCCGCGAAGGTGCGCATCTTGACCATCGAGGCGAACGAGGGCGCGTCGCTGGACTTGACGAGCTTCAGGGTCGGACCCTTCCAGTCGGACTTCTTGAACATCTGGGCCGCCGAGCCCTCCGACGAGTCGAAGGTGTTGAAGCGCGGGTTGAGGTTGCGCTCGAACCAGTGGGCTGCCCCCTCACGAATCCAGATGGGCTTGTCGTACGAGTAGTGCTTGTACCCGTTCATCATCATCTGCGTGACGTTGAACACGGCGTGGCCGTGCATCCCTTCGTCGACGTTGAGCTGGCCCTGACCGGCGTGCGCGATGAAGCAGAGCGCGTCACGGTCCCGGATATTCCAGCGCTGGCTGAGCTTGGTGGTCAACCCGAGGCGGGCGGTGAGGAACCTCGTGGACGCCTTCTCAGAGGGGAGCAAGAGGACCTCGAACTTCCCCATCTGGCCCATGTAGGGGCCGATGCCGAAGTAGGGCGTCCCGATGTCCCAGATCTCCTTGTTGGCCGCGAAGGTCTCGTCCGTGACGCCCAGGATCTCCTGCACGCGGCTGTAGTGCTCCTCGAGGCGCTGCGCGTAGAGGTGGGCCCGGAGCCAGGGGTCCAGGATCTTCGTGTCTGGCTTGATGACGGGCAGGGCGGCTTGGAGCTTCGTGAGCTCGGCCTTCACCTTCTTGCGCTCCTCCTTGGTCACCTTGACCTTGGGCAGCGCGATGCCGAGCTCGAAGTGGGGCGTCTCGATCCACCGGATGTCGATCCCCTCGAGGAGCGCGGCGACCTCCTTGGTCGTGTCCGGGGCCGCGCCGAACTCGAAGCCTCCCATGGAGACGTATCCAGCGGCCTCGATGTACTTCTGCTTACCTCCCCGTGTGTAGGGGTCGTTCGCCGGGTCCGTGAGAGGCTTGGAGCGATCGAGCGGCTTCTGTGCTCCAGCGACAGCCGCGAGGGCGATCAGCGTCCCGAGGCCGGTGGCGAAGAGGCGCATCATCTTGGGTGAACGAGTCATGGTGTCGGTGAGTTCAGAGCCGCGCCTTCCAGCGCTTGGCGTGCTCGATGGCATCGAAGGAGGACATGCGCTTGAGGGGAGCCTCCCCGTCGATGATCATCCTCAGCGCGTTGATCGCGGCCACCTTGACGTGGTTCTGCTCGACGTCGAGCAGGGGCACCACGGGGGCGATCTGGTCCGGGGAGGCCGAGTAGGTGAGGAGGCGCAGGAGCACGACGCGGTCAGCGGGGCTCGTGGCCTTTGAGAGCCGCTCCGACAGCTCCGCGCCGATCTCGGCGCCGGCGTCCTTCGCGTGGGCGGAGGCCCGCTCGATGGCCGGGCTCCATGACTTCCACGGTTCGGGGGCCGCGAGGTCGATCACGCGGTCGAGCCCCTCTGGAGAGCCGGCGGAGAGACAGAGGACGGCCGCGAGGTCCAGGTCCAAGGGCTCGACGGGCTTCCGTGCTCTCTTGTCCCCGGCCCTTGCCGTGAGCGAGGCGAGGTGCGCCTCGGACCGCTCCCGCAGGCCAGGGTCGCCAAGCTCCGCGATCCGGCGCGCGGCGTAGCGGCGCGGGGCGTCCGCGCTCTCTTCGAGGACCTCGGCCAGGAGCCGCGTGTGCTCGGAGGTCGTGATCGAGTCCAGGGCGGCCTCCAGTCGCGCGCGGGCCTCGGCGTCCTTCTCGGACTTGAGGGACTTGAACAGCAGCGGCGCCGCCGCCGGACCAAACTCCTTCAGCTGCTGCGCCCCCTTGACGGCCATTTCCTCGGTGCGCGCCTTGCGGACCCTGGAGATGCTCTGCTTGACCTCGGCCTTGTTGGAGACCTCTGGCCAGGCCGTCGCTCGTTGGACCTCATCCTCTTGGTCGGCGGTGGTGCCGGAGAGCGGGCCGGCCCCTGCGGGGCCCGCTTCCGGATCGCCCGCCACTGAGATGATGGCCGCGACGCAGGGGACGGCGGCCGCAGGAGGAGGAGCCAGGGCGGCGCCGAGCGGCAGCGCGGCGAGGAGGAGCTGGAAGATCATCGGGTGTCCTTGCTCGAGTAGAGGTAAGCGGGGGGCACCATGGGCTCCCATTCAGGGTCCACGATCGTGACCTTGAACCCCTGGACGGCGTCCCGCACAAGGTCCCGAACGCCCTCAGGAGGGAGGTAGGGCACGTCGTAGCGGACGATCGTGACCTGGGACTGGCCTCCGAACTCGCCGGGCAGGTCGGTGGTCGCGGTGAGCTTGAAGAAGGTCCAGGCGCCTGGGGTCTCTTGCAGGTCGGAGACGGTCAGCGGCTCCATCTGGCTCGCGATGGCCCATGGAATGAGCCCGACCTCCTTGAAGGTCCCGCTCGCGACCGTCGGCTCGGGAGCGTCAGGCGGCAGCTCACCGGTTTCCCGGAGGCTGGACAGCAGGCCCTGGGCTCGCGCGAAGGCCTGCTCCCGCCCGGCGGGGTCCAAGGCCGCGCCGGCGGCGAGGGGGATAGAGATGTTGCTGAGCACCTTGCGGCGGTGGTCGCGCAGGACGAACTCGGGCTCGATGCGGGCGATGGCGTCCACGAAGCGGTCCACATCTGCGGCGAGCACTGGCTGCCGATCGACGAGCAGAATGGTGCCCTCGGGATACGACTTCGGCGCCACGGTCTCGGTGGCAGGTTCGGAGCAGCCGATCGAGCACATGACCGGCGCCAGGAGAAGAGCTGTTCGAAGCATGGGGTGGATCATCCTCCGGCCTACTGCCCCTCGGGGGGCGTGTTTCGACCTCCTTCTCTGCGGTCGAAGTTAGAAATGAAGGGCAGGACGCGGCCTGCCAGGAAGTCGTACGTCTTCAGCACGTTCTGCTCCAGAGCCTCCAGCCCACCCGCGGGGTCGGCGGGTCCGAAGGTGCCGTGGACCTCGATGTAGAGGGAGCGCGGATCGGCGCTGTAGGACTCGACCCGGAGGCCGAAGGCGCTGTCATCGCCGGGTTCAGGGCTGAAGCCCAGCCGCAGGCCCACCAGCTGTGAGGTCCGGCCGAGGGCCTTCAACTCGTCCCCGAAGCCGAAGACGCGGTCCTTCAGGAATGCGCGCGTGTCGGTCTGCGTCCGTGGATTGACGAGGCTCTGGAGGACCACCTGCTGGGCGGAGAGCGTCGAGATACCGCGCAGGGGGGCGGCGCGCTCGGCGATCTCGCGGACCCGGGCAGCGAAGGCCTCGTGGGTGAGGGTGCCCTTCTCCTCTCGGAACTGCATCCGGTCGGCCAGGAAGGCCACCTGCGACACCGCGCCCGGCGTGGCCATCGGGTTCGAGAGGATGGGGCCTATCGGGCTCACCTGGAAGCCCGCGTAGGCGGGCTGGCCGCCCTCGAACATCTCATTATGAAGCCGCTGGATAGGCCTCGGGTCCGGCGCGATCGCGGGATGAAGAAGCTCGCAAAGGAGGGCAATTGTGCGCGTGGGATAGGCCATGGAATGCCGATCAACCTACCCGGGACGGGCCCTCTCTGCCCGGTCCCGCCCCGCGTCCTTTCGCGCCACAAGTGTCAGGGTCTCAGGACCCTGCGATCCAGTTCCCGCTTTCTTCTCTCACGACGAGAGTGGCTCCGTAGGATCCTCTCCCGAAAACCCATCTGATCGACCCGCGCGACCCGGCCCACCCCTCGGATCGGGCCCCAAACGCCGCGCAGTCTGCCCAACTCCACTGGACCGATGAAGAATCGCCTCCTCCTCACACTCCCGCTCCTCGGCCTCGCCGTCCCTGCTGCCCACGCCAAGCCGTTGGCCCCCGTCACCGTCCCTCAGGCGGACGATGCGACGGCCGCGACCTCCGAGTTTGGCGAACCCGTCTTCGTGAACGGGGTGCGCATCTCCGACATGGCGATCAAGCGCTTCCTCGTCTACGGCCCTGGCCGAAACGGGCTGGACGCGCGCAAGCTCCAGATCCTCATGGACCACGAGCGCGAGATTCGCGTGGACGAGGTCCGCGAGGCGGTCGCCGCTGAGATGGACGGTGCCAGCGACGAGGCGCTCGCGGCGGAGGTCGCCGAGCGCATGAAGCGCTTCAACCTCGACACCTCCTTCGTGGACCGCCGGCTCGCGGCCGAGAAGGCCAGCTTCCAGGAGCGCTTCCCCACGCTCGACCACGAGGTCGAGCTCCGGCGCGCGTACGGATCCGGCGACTGGTACCGAGACCAGGTCCGGCAGACCATGGAGTTCGACCAGCTCTTCTTCCCGGACCACCCGGACAGCTGGCCGATGCTCTCCGTTGAGGCGATCCAGGGCGGATCTCCCCAGGTGGACCTGATCGCAGACTACGCGAGGGAGTTCGACCGCCGCCTCGCCGTCTCAGTGGAGAGCGGCGAGCCGATCGTCGCCGAGCAGGAGATGATGATGTCGCTCCTCCGCGACTTCGTGATGCAGGCGCTCTGGAGCCTCGCCGACGTCAAGACGGCGACCCAGGGGATCTCCGAGGACCTCGCAATGGTCATCGACGGCGGCGATTGGAACGCCGAGATCACGACCCAGGGCGTGTTCGATGAGATGCGCGTGGCCTTCAGCTCACAGGACATTGAGGACGCCAAGCTTTGCCTCGCGCTCCTCGAGGCGGCCCGTCAAAAGCTCGAGGCCGAGGGGGTCCTCAGCAGCGACGAGGACTTCCAGACCATGGTCGCGAGCATTCGCGAGCAGATGGCGAACTCCATGTTCAACATGGACTTCCTCGCGCTCCAGGGCCACGGGTTCCCCTCGTCAGAGGCGTATGAGCAGCACCTCCGCTTGGTCGACTCCTTCAAGTCGGGCCGCACGGAAGCGCTCGTGATCGGTGACAACGGCGAGCTCGGAGCCGAGCTCCAGGCGCACCTCCCGATCGCCAACGGGATCATGGGGCTCGCGAAGGCGCGGGCGGAGATCCTGATGGTCTCGGCCTTCGACTTCCCGTCCTTCTCCTGGAAGGAGAACGGCTGGGAGGACGCTTACGAACGCGCCACTGTCCTGCGAGCTCAGGTCGACTCTTACCTCGCCGAGCTCTCGAGCGAGGCCGAGGCTCGGGCCGCCGCAGTTGAGAAGGGCGAGAACTTCGCTCCCGAGAAGGAGCTGCTTCCCTTCGAGCGGTGGTGGACCGACCTGCTCCGCCAGAACAGCGACTACTGGGACCCGCCGCTGCCCGCCACGGGCAAGCAGCCGCCGGCCATTGGCCTCAAGAACTTCGGCGCCTTCAACGAGGAGCCGATGACCCGCAACGACATGAAGCGCGCGATCGGCGAGTCCGAGTACGAGCACTTCCTCGCGAACGGCGCCCTGGTCGACACCATCTTCTTCGACATGGAGCCGGGGACCGTCGCCGGGCCCTACCGCGGGCCGAAGGGCTTCTACCTCATCTACCTGAAGGGTCGCACTCGCCCGACGAACCCGCTCAACCTGCGGACCGAGCGGCACCGCCAGATGATCCAGGAGGATTGGGTCCGCAAGGCCTTCCAGGCGTACGCGCACGAGGCCCTCGCGACGGCGGAGACGCGCGGCCTCTGAGCCGCGTTCGAGGCTAACTGCCGCTCCG
>OCVR010001552.1_pt1 | contig 18276 bp, 28 predicted proteins | sample 1539091 | NCBI WGS metagenome assembly OCVR01 (sample SAMEA3355530, study PRJEB22509) | marine metagenome | biome: marine; feature: coastal ocean; material: water | place: USA | collected 2010-08-07 | depth 16 m | reverse complement strand
CACTTGCCGCGGCCTCTTGTCGTTTGCCGGGTGCTGCCGCGTGTCCGTCGCGATCGCCGCGTGCCTCTTGTGAGCCACCCCGGTGAAGCTCGCAGCCGCGCCGGGTATGGTCTTGGCCATGTCCGACCCGGTCGACGTCCTCATCCTCCGGGACCCCCGTGAGTCCCCGAAGAAGTGCTCGCTCATCCCGCTGCGCGGGACCCCCGGGGTGGTGTTCGCCGAGTACCGAGCGGACCGCTCGCTGGACGCGTCCGGGAGGGTCCTGCTCGATCCTGCGGCGGAGCCTATCTCCGCCGGGGATCGTGGCCTCCCCCTGTTGATTCTCGATTCGTCCTGGCGCCGCCTCCCGAAGCTCTCGGCGACGGTGGTGGGGGAGCCGCGCCGCCGCCGCCTGCCCCCGCTGAAGACGGCCTACCCGCGGCGCTCCAGGGACTTCGTGGACCCTTCGGAGGGGCTGGCGTCGGTCGAGGCGCTCTACGCCGCGCTGGTGCTGCTGGGGCACGAGGGGGTCGAGTACCTACTCGACGACTACCGCTGGAAGGACCAGTTCCTGGAGCTCAACGCGGCTGTGCTCGGTCGCGGCCCGCTCTAGGGCAGGGACCGGGTGGCGTGCGGGCTTCGAGGGGGCCCGGGCGCTAGGATGCGGCCGCACCCATGGACGTCTCCGACCATCCCGCGGGCCACGCCGGCCACGGCTCGGCCCCCGCCCGCGAACTGCGGAACGTCGGCATTTGCGCGCACATCGACGCGGGCAAGACCACCCTGACCGAGCGCGTCCTGCACCTCTGCGGCCGCGAGCCGCGAGTCGGGCGGGTAGACGAGGGCACCTCCGTCATGGACTGGATGGCAGAGGAGCGGGAGCGTGGGATCACCATCACCGCCGCCGCGGCCCGGGTTCGGTGGGCGGAGTGTGAGATCAACCTCGTCGATACCCCCGGGCACGTGGACTTCACCGTCGAGGTCGAGCGGTGTATGCGCGTGCTCGACGGTGCGATTGTGGTGGTGGACGCGACCCGTGGGGTCGAACCGCAGACGGAGACGGTCTGGCGCCAGGTGGAGAGGCGCGGGCTCCCGGCGCTCGCGTTCGTGAACAAGTGCGAGCGCCCTGGGGCAGACGTCCTCGCCTGCGCGGCGTCGATCGGCGAGAAGCTCGGTGTCCGACCGCTGGTGGTGGCGTACCCGATCGGCGGTGGTGATGAGGATGTGCCGCTGTCCGGGGTGGTCGACCTGGTACGTGGCGTCGCTCAGCGGGTCGAGCCGGGCGGTCAGCGTGTCCAGGTGCCGATCCCGGAGGCGATCGAGGACGAGGTGGGGGTCCTCCGGGCGGAGCTCGTGGACGCCCTCGCAGACCTCGATGACGAGGTCTTTGGGGTGGTCTGCGCGGGAGGAGAGCCGACGGTGGGGCAGCTCACTGCCGCGTTGCGCGCCGCCACACGGGAGCGTCGCGTCGTGCCGCTGTTCTGCGGCGCAGCCCTGCGGGGGCACGGGGTGCCGCTTCTCCTTGATGGCATCGCCAACCTGCTGCCGTCTCCGCAGGACCGGCCCGCGCCGGAGCTGTTCGATGCTCGCTCGGGCAAGGTGCTCCCGCCGTTGCCGTCAGAGGTAGCGGGCGTCGACGATCCACTTCTCCTGGTGTTCAAGGTTCATTCGCAGCAGCGCCGAGGCGAACGCCTCGACCTCGCGGTTGCCCGGATCTATCGCGGAGCCGTGCGCCCGGGGATGAAGCTCTGGAACGGGAGGAGCGGCCGGCTCGAGGAGGTGGGAGCGGTGCTTCGAATCCACGCCGATGCGGTGGATGAGCTGGAGTACGCGGGGCCGGGTGATGTGGTCGCGCTCAGGGGGCTGGTCTCCACGGGTTGTGGCGACACCCTCGCGTCCGAGGGCGCGCTCCACCGCCTGGAGCCGCCGCGAACACCGAATGCCGTGGTGGCGGTCTTGCTCGAACCCTCCCGAGACGAGGAGCGGGAGGCGCTCGGTGCGGCGCTCCAGCGGTTGGTGCGCGAGGACCCCTCGCTCCGCGCTCAGGAGGACCCTGGCACCGGGCAATGGGGCCTCGAAGGGATGGGGGAGCTCCATCTCGAGGTGGCCCTCGCTCGGTTGAAGGCCGAGTTCCAGATCGAGCCGCGGGTGGGGGCGCCGCAGGTCGCGCAGTTGGAGAGTGTCCGAGGTACCCACAGCGGGTCGGGCGAGGTCGACCGCTCGCTCGGCGGGGAGCGCGTCGACGCGGTGGTGGGGCTCCGGCTTGAGCCGGTCGAGACAAGGGCTGCCCCTGTGGAGGTGGGGGCAGAGGGGCCCGGTGGGCACGCCTCTGGCGAGGTCTTGGCCGCCGTCACCTCGGCTCTTGTGGCCGAGGCCGCCACCGCCGGGCCCCTGGCCGGGCACCCGCTCTGTGGCGTCCGCATCGTGATCGTCCAGGCGAACTCCAGCACCGAGCACGCGGTGGAGGCCGCCTGGGGCCAGGCCGCCGTCGCGGCGCTGCGAGCGGCGCTGAGGAGCGCGGCCGCTGCGGGAGGGGTCGAGCCCCTCGAGCCCTGGATGTCCTTTGTGGTCGATGCGCCTGCGGACGTGGCCGGGGGCGTGATCGGGGACCTCAACAGCCGCCACGCGGTGATGGAGGAGGTTCAATCCACAGGGACGATGGGGCGGCAAATCGCGGGTATCGCCCCGCTAAGGGAGTTAATCGGCTATTCGACATCACTCCGCTCCCTCTCGAAGGGACGCGCCACCTTCAGCCTCCGGCCCGCGGGGTTTCGCCCCAGCGCCGGCGCGTGATCGACCGAATCTGGCGCAGGGCGGACACCTTTCCGCTCCTTTCCTGGGCGGGCCGGTTCGCCATCAAGGGGTGTGGCGGTCGCGCAGAAGGGCTCTATTTGGCTCTAAGTGGCCGGTAGAGCGCTCCAACGGCCCTCAGGCGCCCGTGCCGAGGGGGGCGCCGGCGAATGGTGATGTTTTTCCCGTCCACCGTTGACCGCAGGTAGGGCCCGCCGTACCTTCTTTGCCCCTTGCCCGAAAGGCAGGACCCCTGGAGCAGCGACCGAGCAACCGCCGTTCGCTTCCCAGGGCCTCCTCCTACCGGGTCGGTACTTTTTTGTGTCATCCCCATCGGCGCTCTCCCCAGAGCCGCTCGAGACCCCGGGAAGGCGCTAACCCCCCCCCCCGTCCGCTGGGCCTGCCCGGCCCGATCTCACCGCCGACCCTCTCCTCCGCCTGGCGGGGGTGATTGTTCGCCAGAGAGCTCGAATCAAGCATGAGCGACCGCATTCAAATCCGCATGGAGGCCTACGACCACGAGGCCCTCGATCAGTCGAGCGCCGAGATCGTCGAGACGGCCAAGCGCACGGGCGCCCGCGTCCAGGGTCCCATCCCGCTGCCGACGCGCATCGAGAAGTACACCGTGCTTCGCTCGCCCTTCATCGACAAGAAGTCGCGCGAGCAGTTCGAGATCCGGACCCACAAGCGGTTGATCTTCATCTCGGACTCGACCGCCCAGACCGTCGACTCGCTGTCGTCGCTCAACATGCCCGCGGGTGTCGACATCCGCATCAAGGCCTGATTTCAACGGGCCCTCAGGTCCTCGCCATTGGTGGGGGACGCAGGGGCTCGCTCTTTTCGACTCACTCATCCACCCTCCGCCGCGTGGCCTGCCGTTGCGCTCATCTGGAACTTGTTCCAGGTCAGCACTTACAGGTCGAACCGGCTTCCACTAACCCCTTTCTCACGAAGACATGACGCTTCTTCTGGGACGCAAGAGAGGCATGACGCAACTCTTCGCCGACGACGGTACGGTCACTCCGGTGACCGTGGTCGAGGCGGGGCCTTGCATTGTCATGCAGCTGCGCACTGAAGAGAAGGATGGCTATTCGGCCATTCAGCTCGGTTACGAGGACGTTCGGGACAAGGTCTCGAGCAAGCCGCAGCGCGAGGCCGCCAAGGCCATCGGCACGGCTCCCAAGCGCTTCCTGCGTGAGGAGCGGCTTCACGGCCCCTCCGAGCACGAAGTGGGCCAGGCCATCACGGTCGAGGTCTTTGAGGCTGGGTCGCTGGTCGACGTTGTCGGGACCACCAAGGGTCGCGGCTTCGCCGGCACGATCAAGCGCCATGGCTTCGCCCGCGGGCCGAAGACCCACGGTTCGATGAACTACCGAGCCCCGGGCTCGATCGGCTGCTCGGCGTATCCGGGCCGCGTCTTCAAGGGCAAGCGAATGAGCGGCCACTACGGCGCCTCTCGCAAGACCGTGAAGAACCTCGAGATCATGCGCGTCGACGCGGATCGGAACCTGCTCCTCATCAAGGGGTCGGTGCCGGGCCACAACGGCAGCTTCGTCCAGGTCCAGACCGCCCGCACGGGCGTGAAGAAGTGAGCCACCGATGAAGGTCAAAAGCTACAAGGCCGGCAGCGTCGGCGAGGTTGAGTTGGACGTCGCGCCTTTCGGCGAGAAGGTCCTCTACCGCACCCTGAAGGACGCGGTCGTCATGCACATGGCGAACCAGCGTCAGGGCACGGCCTCCACCAAGGGACGCAGCGAGGTCAAGGGCACGAACAAGAAGCCCTACAAGCAGAAGCACACGGGCCGCGCACGCGCCGGTGATGTCAAGTCGCCCATCTGGCGAGGTGGCGGCACGGTCTTCGGGCCGAAGCCCCGCGACTACAGCTACCACATGCCCACCAAGGCACGTCGCGTGGCGCTTCGCACCGCGCTGGCTGGCAAGATCGCCGATGGCGAGCTCGTCATTGCGGACCTGGGGGACTGGGCTGAGCCCTCGTCGCGTTCGGCCCGCAAGGTCCTCGGTGACCTCGACGCCACCCGCAAGGCGTGCGTCGTGATCACCGAGCGCAACGAGAACCTCTACAAGTCCTTCCGCAACTTCCCGCGCGTCGAGGTCCGCATTGCCGCTGAGCTTTGCGCCTACGACGTGGTGAACGGCGGGACGATCATCGCAGAGCAGGGCGCGCTCGATCACCTGAGCGCACGCGTCGGCCGGCCGGCCGAAGCGTCCAACAACGGAGGTGAGTCGTGAGTCAACATCTCGACCGCTACTACCAAATCATCAAGCAGTCCCACGTCACCGAGAAGGCGACCACGGACACGCATTTCCGCAACGCCTATCACTTCCGCGTCCCCACGGACGCGAACAAGATCGAGATCCGCCACGCGATCGAGGCCCTGTTTGAAGTGAAGGTGACGTCGGTCAACACCGCGGGTGTGAAGGGCAAGGTCCGTCGCCGCGGTTACGTCAAGGGCCAGAAGCCCGACTGGAAGAAGGCCATGGTCACGCTGAAGGAGGGCGACACGATCGACGTGATCTGACGGGTTCCCCCGTCTGATTCAAAGATCAAGGCTAAGTCTCATGCCGATTCGCAAGTACAAGCCGACCTCTCCGGGCCGCCGCCATGGCAGCGTGCTCACCTACGAAGAGGTCACATCGACGACGCCGGAGAAGTCTCTCCTGCGTCCGATCAAGAAGTCCGGAGGCCGTAACAACTACGGTCGTATCACCGCCCGCTTCCGCGGTGGTGGTCACAAGCGCAAGTACCGGGTCATCGACTTCAAGCGCAACAAGGACGGGATTCCCGCCAAGGTTGCCACGATCGAGTACGACCCCAACCGCACGTGCTTCATCGCACTGCTCCACTACGCCGACGGCGAGAAGCGCTACATCCTCGCGCCGATCGGCCTCGAGGTCGGCCAGACCATCCTGTCTGGTTCCGACGCCGAGCCGAACGCCGGGAACGCGAAGATGCTTCGTGACATCCCGATCGGTGTCCAGGTGCACAACGTGGAGCTCCAGCCCGGTCGTGGGGGCCAGATGGTCCGGACCGCCGGATCCTCCGCCCAGCTGACCGCCCGTGAGGGCAACTACGCTGTGCTGCTGCTGCCTTCGGGCGAGCTGCGCCGCGTCCATGTCACCTGCCGCGCCACTATCGGTCGCGTCGGGAACACCGACCACCAGAACGTCAAGCTCGGTAAGGCCGGGCGGAAGCGTCATCTGGGCCGCCGCCCGCACGTCCGCGGAACGGCAATGAACCCGGTCGACCACCCCATGGGTGGTGGTGAAGGCCGGACTGCAGGTGGTCGTCACCCCTGCTCGCCGACGGCTGTCCTCGCCAAGGGCGGTCGGACTCGCCGCCGCAATCACCCGACCGACGTCTTCATCATCCGCCGCCGCCGTAAGCGCAAGTGATCCGGCTGGCGAACCCTGGTTGCTCCTCGGAGCAGCCAGGTCGCCGCGGCTCGACGCACCCAGAACGTCATGTCCAGAAGTATCAAAAAAGGTCCCTTCATCGACGCCAAGCTCGAGAAGAAGGTCCTCGCGCAAAACGAGGCCGGGACAAAGAATCCGATCACCACGTGGGCTCGCGCCTGCACGATTTCTCCCGACTTCATCGGGCACATCTTCATGGTCCACGACGGACGCCGACATGTGAAGGTGGCCGTGAACGAGGACATGGTGGGGCACAAACTCGGTGAGTTCGCGCCTTCGCGCGTCTTCCGGGGCCACACGAACAAGAAAGAGGGCGCCAAGGGCGGCCGCTGAGCACCATGAAGAACGAGATCATCAGGGAGCTCGGTGGGTACGTTGCCCGCCACCGTTACGCCCGCATTTCCTCTCGGAAGGCCCGCCTTGTTGCGGACGCCGTCCGGGGACGCGCGGTCAACGATGCGCTTGAAATCCTGGAGCTGCTGCCTCAGCGCGGCGCGGCCTTCTTCAAGAAGGTCCTGCTCTCGGCTGTCGCCAACGCTTCTCAGGACGAGTCGGTCGACGTCAACGACCTCTTCGTCAGCGACTGCCGGGCCGACGACGGCCCGATGCTCAACAACCGTCTTCGGTACCGCCCCGGCCCCCAGGGCCGCGCGATGCCCTACGCCAAGAAGACCTCGCACCTCACCGTGATCGTCGCCCAGGCTTCGGCCTTCGAGACGGACTCCAGCGCGGACGCGGAGGCCGCCAGCGCCTGAGGAGGCCACGCGCCCCTTTAGCACGAGAGATCATCAATGGGACAGAAGATTCACCCCACCGGCTATCGAGTCGGAATTATTGAGCCCTGGGCATCCCGGTGGCACGGACAGAAGCGCGACTTCGCGCGTCTGCTCCTCCAGGACAAGAAGATCCGGGACCACGTCGCGAAGGAGTACGGCTCCGCCGGCATCCCGCGCATCGAGATCGAGCGCACCAGCGACGCGGTCAACGTGATCATCTACACCGCGCGGCCCGGCGTTCTCGTCGGTCGCAAGGGCATCCGGATTGACCAGTTGAAGGCCGAGCTCCAGGGCATCGCCGAGACGACGGTCCACCTGACGATCCACGAGATCAAGCGCCCCGAGCTTTCGGCTGGCCTGGTCGCCGAGGTGATCGCTGAGCAGCTGAAGCGCCGCATGGCGTTCCGCCGCGCTGTGAAGAAGGCCATCCAGACGACCATGCAGGCCGGCGCGCTCGGCGTGAAGGTCATGATCAACGGTCGATTGGGCGGCGCCGAGATGGCGCGTCAGCTTCAGGAGAGGGAGGGGCGCGTGCCCCTGTCGACTCTGCAGTCGAACGTCGAGTACGGCACCGCGCTTGCTCGGACCACCTACGGCGTCATCGGCGTCAAGGTCTGGATCTACAAGGGCGACATCGAGCGTGGCGAGAAGGTCAACTACCGCGTCACCTCTGCTGCCGGTGGCCGGTACGACCGCGGCGGTCCTCGCCGTGGCTCGGGTCGCCGAGGAAGTCGCGGTCGCGGCGGTCCCCGTGGTGGGGGCGGCGGCGGTGGTCCGCGCCCCGGCGCGCCCGCGACTCCGCAGGGCTCCTTCAACCAGGGAGGTGCGTGATGGCTTACATGCCGAAGCGCATCAAGCGCCGCCGTGTCTTCCGCGGGAAGATCAAGGGCCTCGCCACGCGCGGGAACCGCGTCTCCTTCGGTGAGTTCGGGCTCCAGGCTCTCGACGCTGGCTGGATCAACGGCCGGCAGCTCGAGGCCAGCCGGATCGCAGCCAACCGCGCCACCGCGGGTGCCGCGAAGATCTGGATCCGCATCTTCCCCGACAAGCCCATCTCCTCCAAGCCTGCCGAGACTCGGATGGGTAAGGGTAAGGGAGACATCGACTACTGGGCGGCCGAGGTCAGGCCCGGGACCATTCTGTTTGAGCTCGGTAACGTAACCGAGGATAAGGCGAAGCTCGCATTCAAGCGCATCGCCCACAAGATGCCCGTCAAGGTCCGCATGGTCCGGCGTACGCCGACGACCTGATCGAAAGACATGAAGATCGAAGACATTCGCGCCAAGACGGACTCGGAGCTCGAGTTCGACATGACGAGCCTCAAGAAGGAACTCTTTGAAGCGCGCTTCCGCGCCTCGATGGGGACCGACTCCAACACCGGCCGAGTCCGGGATCTGCGCCGCTCCGTGGCGCGCATCCAGACCATCCTCCACGAGCGCTCTACTGGCGTCCGTGGCGCGGCCGCCAAGTAACGCCCTCTCCGCGCAGACGACCCACACGAATCCTTCCTCAGCCCATGGCCCCGCACGCGGCGGCCACGAAGCGATGACCGAAACCACCACAGACACCAGCTCAGAGCAAGCGCGCAACAGCCGCCGCGTGCTCGAGGGCATTGTCTCAAGCGACGCGATGGACAAGTCCATCACCATCCGCGTCGAACGGAAGTTCAAGCACCCGAAGTACAAGAAGTACATCCGGCGCCACACCAAGCTCCACATTCATGACGAGAACAACGAGGCCGCCACAGGCGACCGGGTTGAGGTCATGGAGTGCCGTCCCCTTTCGAAGACCAAGCGTTACCGCCTGGTCCGCGTCGTCGAGCGCCCCTCGCTCCCGGCCGGAGCGCTGAAGCCCGGTCAGGTCCAGGCAGCCGCAACGGCTGACGCGTTGGGGGGTGAGTCCTCCGGCTCCGAGGAGGTGGCGTCATGATTCAGATGCAGACCTATCTCGATGTGGCTGACAACACCGGCGCCAAGCAGGTGCAGTGCATCAAGGTCCTCGGCGGAACCCACCGGCGCTACGCCGGGCTCGGCGACATCGTCGTCGCCTCCGTCAAGAAGTCCATTGCGGGCTCCGAGGTCAAGACCGGCACCATCGTCAAGGGTGTCATCGTGCGGGTACGGCAGAGCACCCGCCGCGTCGACGGCAGCTATGTCCGCTTCGACCGGAACGCGCTGGTCCTCGTTGACGGAGAGGGGAACCCCAAGGGGACCCGCATCTTCGGCGCTGTGGCCCGTGAGCTCCGCGACCGCAGCTACATGAAGATTGTCTCGTTGGCTCAGGAGGTCATCTGATGCACGTCAAGCGCGGAGACCAGGTGATCGTCATCTCTGGCAACGACAAGGGCAGCACCGGCGAGGTCGTCGAGGTGATGCTTGACGCGAATCGCGTGCTCGTCTCGGGCGTGAACGTCCGGACCAAGCACGTGAAACCCACCCAGTCCAACCCTCAGGGCGACCGAGTGGAGCGCGAGTTCCCCATTCATTCGAGCAACGTGATGCTGCTTGATCCTTCCACCGGCAAGGGCACGCGTAAGCGTCCCGCGTCGAACTAGTCCTCACCACCCCAGTCCATCAAGGGCCGACAACGACCGGTCCCAGCACAATGGCTGCACGCCTCAAAACCAAGTATCAATCGGAGGTCCGGAGCAAGCTCTCGGAGGCCTTCGAGATCACGAACCTGCACGCGATCCCTCGTCTCGAGAAGATCGTGGTGAACATGGGCGTCCAAGGCGCCGTCGAGTCCAAGTCCAAGGTGGAGACCGCCGCTCGCGACATGGGCACGGTCACCGGCCAGAAGCCCACGATCCGCAACGCCAAGAAGTCCATCGCCGGGTTCAAGCTCCGCGAGGGGATGCCGATCGGCTGCGCCGTGACGCTTCGCCAGGACCGGATGTGGGAGTTCGCTGACCGCCTGATCTCAGTTGTCCTGCCTCGTATCCGCGACTTCCGCGGCGTCAAGGACAAGCTGGACGGTCGCGGGAACTTCACGCTCGGCATCTCCGAGCAGTCGATCTTCCCGGAGATCCCTTTCGATCGTATCGAGTTTCAACAGGGCATGGACATCACGTTCGTGACGTCTGCCCCGACCGACGAGCAAGGCTACATGCTGCTCAAGGAACTCGGCATGCCCTTCATCGACCGCAGCAAGAAGGCCTGAGGCCAGCACCAGGGCAAAGGAGAACAACAGCCATGATGACCGACCCCATAGCCGACATGCTCACGCGCATCAGGAATGCAAACCTGATCGGACGCGATAGCGTTGCCATGCCGGCCTCTCGTATGCGCGTTGGCATTGCCAACGTCCTCAAAGACGAGGGCTTTATCGAAGACTACGCCGTGGAGGAGGGGAAGCCCTCCAGCACCCTCACGGTCGACCTGCGCTACGGCGTGGATGGCGAGAAAGTCATCCGCTCCATCCAGCGGGTCAGCACTCCTGGCTGCCGCGTTTACGCAGGCCAGCGCGAACTCAAGCCCGTCCTTCGTGGTCAGGGAATTCACGTCCTCTCGACGCCGAAAGGCGTTCTCTCGGACCGGAAGGCCCGAGAGCTGGGTGTCGGCGGCGAGCTTCTCGCCGAGGTCTACTGATCACGTTGCATCGAGGATCCTGAAATGTCTCGTATCGGAAAAGCACCTGTCACCATTCCCGGTGGCGTCGACGTCAGCGTCAAGGGACGCGACGTGAACGTGAAGGGGCCCAAGGGCACCCTCTCCATCACGCTTCGACCTGAGGTCGATGTGGCTGTGGAAGGCGACTCCGCCTGCGTCACCGTCAACGGCTCTGGTGCGGCTCGCGCCGCCCGCGCCTATCACGGCCTGACCCGCGCTCTCGTGAGCAACATGGTCGTGGGCGTCACCAAGGGCTTCGAGAAGAAGCTCGAGATCATCGGTGTCGGTTGGAACGCCAAGCTCCAGGGCACCAAGGTCGTCCTGAACATCGGCTTCTGCCACGACGTTCCCATTCAACTGCCGGACGGTGTTTCGGCTGAGTGTCCCAACCCAACCCAGATCGTCCTCACCGGTTCGGACAAGCAGATGGTCGGCCAGACGGCCGCCGTGATCCGCGCCGTCCGCCCGCCCGAGCCCTACAAGGGCAAAGGCATCCGGTACCAAGGCGAGTACGTTAAGCGGAAGGCCGGTAAGTCCTTCGGTAGCTGACGCGAGGCTGCATCAACATGAAGTCCACCCTTCTACTCAAGAACAAGCGCCGGGATCGGCGCGCCAAGAGCGTCCGCCGTCGTATCGGCAAGTACTCGGGCCTTCCTCGGCTCTCTGTGCACCGCTCCACCAAGCACATCTCGGCTCAGGTCATCGACGACGAGTCCGGCAACACGCTCTGCGCTGTGTCGTCCACGTCGAAGAAGCTCGCCGACCAACTCCAGGGCAAGACCAAGACCGAGAAGGCGGCCGTTATCGGCGCCGAGATCGCGCGTCTCGCCAAGGAGAAGGATGTCAACAACGTCGTCCTCGATCGCGGGTTCTCCCGCTACCACGGCCGCGTGAAGGCCCTCGCTGATGCCGCCCGTGAAGGCGGCCTCTCCCTCTGATCGCCGCGCGCGCTTACACGAACAACCATGAAGACTCACGTCGAATACCTCGACCACAGCGAGACTGAAGAGTCTGGCGAGCTCAGCGAGCAGCTGCTGCAGGTCAACCGCTGCGCCGCGGTCGTCAAGGGCGGTCGCCGCTTCTCCTTCTCCGGACTCTGCGTCGTCGGCAACCGCAGTGGCGTTGTTGGCTACGGCTTCGGAAAGGCGCGCGGCGTCCCCGGTGCCATTGAGAAGGCCAACAAGGACGGCAGGAAGCACCTGCAGCGCGTTCCGCTCACCAAGCAGGGTTCCATCCCTCACGAGGTGATCGGCGAGTTCTGCTCGGCCCGCATCAAGCTCATCCCGGCCTCCGAGGGTACGGGCATCATCGCCGGCACCTCTGTGCGCGCTGTGGCGGAGATGGCAGGCATCAAGAACCTGCTGTCCAAGTCCTTGGGTTCCACCAACCCGATCAACCTGGTCAAGGCGACGCTCGACGCCCTCGCCCAGCTCCGCACGACGGAGCAGGTCGAGGAACTTCGCAGCACGAAGCTCTGATCTCGCCGTTCATCCTCCGAGACACCTAAGAAGACATGGACCTCAAGACTGTCTGCTCAAAGGGCACCAAGTACGCCACCCGCCAACGCGTGGGTCGCGGTACCGGTAGCGGCAACGGCAAGACCTCCGGTCGTGGCCACAAAGGCCGCGGTCAGCGCTCCGGTGCGAGCCGCCGTGCTGGCTACGAAGGTGGCCAGATGCCGATCTACCGTCAGGTTCCCAAGCGCGGGTTCACGAACGCGCGCTTCCGTACCGACTACACGATCATGAACGTCGGCCTGCTGGACGCATTTGAGGACGGCGCCACCGTCGACCTCGCCGCGGTCCTTGCGAAGGGCCTGGCGTCCAAGAACACGGACTTGCTCAAGCTCCTCGGGAACGGCGACCTCAGCAAGAAGCTGACCGTCCGTGCTCAACGCTTCTCGAAGACTGCACGCGAGAAGATCGAGAAGGCCGGCGGCACCGTCGTCGAGTTGGATGGTCGTGGCCGTGAGGCCGCTGCCACCGACGCCTGATTCACACTTCCTTTTCCCCCTCGGCCACCACCGCACACACCACGTGGAGAACAACTTCCTCAAGCTGTTCAAGATCCCGGAGACCCGGCAGCGAATCTTTCGCACGCTGGGACTTCTGATCGCGTACAGGGTCGGCTTCCAGATTCCCATCCCGGGAATGAGCCCCCAGTATCTGGACGAGCAGGCCAACGAGGGGATCTTCGGCCTTCTGTCCGCCTTGTCGGGGGGGGCGATCGGTTCCCAGACGATCTTCTCGCTCGGGATCATGCCGTTCATCTCGGCGTCGATCATCTTCTCGATGCTCACCAAGGTGTCACCTGCCCTCGAGGCAGTCTCCAAGGAAGGGGCGGCCGGTCAGAAGAAGATCACCCAGTGGACTCGTCTGACGACGGTGCCCATCGCGCTTGTCCAGGCGATCTTCATCTACACGGGCGTGTTCCTTGCGCGCCCTGAGATGCTCGACCCTTCCATGGCGGGCAACAAGGTCGCCTTGGCCTTCATCGTCATCGGAGCGCTGGTCACCGGCGCCCTGCTGGTGATGTGGATCGGTGAGCTCATCACCGAGTACGGGGTAGGGAACGGCGCCTCGCTGATCATCATGGCGGGCATCATCGCCTCGCTGCCATCGAGCATTCTCAACCTGCGCGGTAGCGATGAGTTCTGGAACATCATGGTGTTCCTCCTGCTTGTCTGGGCCGTGACCATCTTCGTGGTGGTCTTCATGCACAAGGGCGCACGCCGGATCCCGATCCAGTACGCCCGGCTCCAGCGCGGCCGCCGCGTCTATGGGGGGCAGCGCCACTTCCTGCCGCTCAAGGTCAACATGGCCGGCGTCATGCCGATCATCTTCGCCTCGGTCCTCTTCGTGATCCCCGGCATCCTGTTCGACTGGGTTGGATGGGACTACGGGACGAGGATGTTCCAAGACCCGACGGGCTTCATCTACACGTCCATCTACCTGGTCCTCATCTTCTCGTTCTGCTTCTTCTGGAACCGTCTGATGTTCCAGCCTGACGAGATCGCGAAGAACCTCAGGGAGAACGGCTCGTTTGTTCCGGGCATCCGCCCCGGGGCGAAGACCGCCGAGTACCTGTCCAGTGTGCTGACTCGGATCACCCTCGCTGGTGCGGCGTTCCTCGCCGTCATCGCGGTGCTCCCGAACTTCATCACCAAGGATTCCAACCTGACCCTGGAGATGCGTTACTTCCTCGGCGGCACAAGCGTGCTGATCGTCGTGGGCGTTGCGCTCGAGCTTGTCGACAAGCTCCAGGCTCAGCTCGTCATGAAGGCCTACGACGGTGGGGCGGCCCCGAGCGGCCCCGCCAGCGGCGGGTCAGGCAAGCGCAAAGGGCAGGCCCGCGGTAACGCGTCCTGGACCAAGCGTGACGGTGCCTCCGAAGGCGGTACCGAGTAGCAACCTATGGCGAAGGAAGAACCGATCACCGTTGAGGCCATCGTTACCGAGGCTCTGCCCAACGCCCGATTTCGGGCGAAGCTAGAGTCCGGCCACGAGATCCTCGCTCATGTCTCCGGCAAGATGCGGATGCACTACATTCGCATCCTGCCGGGCGACAAGATCACCGTCGAGATGTCCCCCTATGACCTGACCAAGGGCCGAATCACCTGCCGAGGTGAGCGTCGCCGTCGTGGCGGCCGCGGCCGGAGGAGAAGAAGAAGATGAAAGTTCGAAGCAGCGTCCGTCGCATGTGCTCCTCCTGCAAGATCGTCCGCCGTCGCGGCGTGGTGCGAGTCATCTGCAACGCGGACCCCCGTCACAAGCAGCGCCAAGGCAAGTAAGCCTTCGCGCCCCTCTCAATCCACCAGCGACCCGTCCGGCTCTGACCGCCGGGCAGCATTCCCTCACCCCACCATCCAATGGCACGCGTCATCGGCGTCGACATTCCGAACGACAAACGTTTGGAGATCAGCCTGACCTACATCTTCGGCGTAGGCCGCAAGACGGCCCTGGACGTCTGTCGCGACCTAAACCTCGACCCGGGCATGAAGTCCCGGGAACTCAACGAGGAGCAGGTCACCGCGATCGCGACCCACCTGCAGAAGACCTACAACGTCGAAGGAGAGCTCCGGCGCTCTTTGGCGCAGGCCATCACTCGCCTCCGTGACATCGGCTGCTACCGCGGCCTCCGTCACCGGCGCGGCCTTCCTGTGCGCGGTCAACGGACCCGTACCAATGCCCGCTCGCGCAAGGGACCGAAGAAGACGGTCGCTGGCAAGAAGTCGATCAAGAAGTGATCGAGCGTACGGCTCCCCGATACACCCCGCAGGACCTGGCGAGCACCGTTCGCTGAACCTGCACTCCGACCCGATTCAGATCCATGGCCAAGAGCACGAAGCGCAAGGCGAAGAAGAACATCGTCAAGGGCATCGTCCACGTGAAGTCGACGTTCAACAACACTCACGTGACGATTACAGACCCCGCGGGCAACACGATTTCGTGGGGCACGTCAGGCAGTCAGGGCTTCAAGGGGACTCGCAAGAGCACCCCCTTCGCCGCCCAGCGTGCTGCAGATAACGCAGCTCAGGCTGCCATGCGTCATGGCCTGAAAGAGGTCGAGGTGCGCGTCAAGGGCGCCGGATCTGGTCGTGAGTCGGCCGTCCGAGCCCTGGCGAACGCCGGTCTCAGAGTGTCCTCAATCGAGGACGTCACCCCGCTCCCGCACAACGGCTGCCGCGCTAAGAAGCGTCGCCGCGTCTGATTGCGCGTTTTGCGCAATCTCACCAAGTAGCACGAGGACCAGCCTAGGACCAATATGGCTCGTTACACCGGACCCAAGATCAAACAGTGCCGTCGAGAGGGGATGAACCTCTTCTTCCTCGGCCAAAACACCTCGAGCGGCAAAGTGGCCGTGCTTCAACGTCGGGACTACCCGCCCGGTGTTCACGCCCAGAGTCGTCGCAAGGTCACCGAGTACGGTGTCCGCCTGCGGGAGAAGCAAAAGCTGAAGCGCGTCTTCGGCGTGCTTGAGCGTCAGTTCAAGCGCTACTTCGCCGAGGCGGAACGAATGAAGGGCAACACGGGTGAGAACCTGTTGGCGCTCCTCAGCCGTCGGATGGACAACGTCGTGCTGGCCGGTGGCTTCGCGACGACCCTCGCTCAGGCGCGGCAGATGGTCAACCACGGCCACTTCCTCGTGAACGGCAAGCGCGTGACGATCCCGTCGTACCGCGTTCGCCCGGGCGACGTGCTCCAGCCGCGCGACAAGGAGAACACCAAGAAGATCATCTCTGGCTTCATTGACGTGAACAAGGGCGGCGTACAGCCGGACTGGATCAGCGTTGATGCGGACGGAATGGCCATCAGCGTCTCTTCGCTTCCCAAGCGTGAGGACTTCCAGTTCCCCATCCAGGAGCAGCTCATCGTCGAGCTTTGCTCCAAGTGATTCGAGTGGGCTCTTCGGAGCCCACGATGGTTGGCTCCGCGGCTGACGGCCTGGCTTCTTTTTTGGCCAGCGCTCCGCCGCGGCGCTCCCCCCAAACCGTCCCCTTTCAACTCCGAATCCCCCAATACGGCCCCAAGCCCGCGGCGTTGCCGCCCCCTGGCCGTTCCCTCTCAGAGGGCCCAAGACAATGAGGATCCGCTGGCGTAACTTTGAACTTCCCTCGCGCGTCGAGGCCGAGCAGGAGTCGCTGACCGAGGAATACGGTCGCTTCCTGATCGATCCCTTCGAGCGTGGCTTTGGTCACACGATCGGCAATGGCCTTCGTCGCGTTCTGCTCTCGTCCATCGAGGGCTGCGCCGTCACGGCCGTCCGCATCGAGGGCGCGAACCACGAGTTCGACAGCCTTGAGGGTGTCTACGAGGACGTTGCTGACATCATCCTCAACCTCAAGCGCCTGCGCGTGGAGTACGACGGTGACGATGTCATCACGTGCCGCATTCAGCGCTCCAGCGAGGGTGCTGTGACGGGTGCTGACGTTGAGTGTGAGGGTGGGGCGCTGGTCCTGAACGAGGACCTGCACATCTGCACGCTGACGATGGACCGCGAGCTCGACATCGAGCTTGAGGTGCAGCGCGGCCGCGGGTACATCCCCGCGGAGGAGAACCGCATGGAGGGTCAGGAGCTCGGGACGATCCCCGTGGACTCCAGCTACTCGCCGGTGCAGCGCGTCCGCTACTCCATCGAGGCCACCCGCGTCGGTAAGTTCACGAACTACGACCGGCTCATCCTCGAGATCTGGACCGACGGGACGGTGACGCCCCAGCTCGCCCTGACCGAGGCCGCCAAGATCTACCGCAAGCACCTGAACCCGTTCGTCCTCCAAGGCGAGACGCGGGACGGAACGCCGCTGCTTGAGACGCCGCAGTCCTCGGAGTTCAACCCGAAGCGCCAGGAGGACAGTGAGCTGACTCGCCTCCTCGAGGCGCCCATTGCTGAGCTCGAACTGTCCGTCCGTGCCAGGAACTGCCTGGACGGCGCCAACCTCCAGACGCTCTACGACCTCGTGACGATGTCGGAGAACGACGTCATCAACCTCAAGAACCTCGGCAAGACCTCCCTCACGGAGATCAAGGCCAAGCTTGCGGAGCGCGGCCTGTCGCTGGGCATGCGCGTCGACTGATCACTGAACGACGGTAGTGGCCGATTCAGGCCGCTTCCGACACCACCCTAAGATCCCCTCTAACGGGGACGTCCGCCGGTTAACGGGGGGCGCGAGACCACGAAAGACCCATGCGACACCGCGTTGCCGGTTACAAGCTCGGCCGAACCACCAGCCACCGTATTGCCATGACTAGAAACATGGCTGCGTCGCTGATCGAGCACGAGCGCATCATTACCACCGTTCAGAAGGCGAAGGCCGTCAAGCCCTTCGTTGAGAAGCTGGTGACGATGGCCAAGGACCCTTCCCAGCACAACCGACGCCGCGCGTTCTCGAAGCTGCGCAGCAAGGACGGCACCATCAAGCTGTTTGATGTGCTTGGGCCGCGGTTCTCGGAGCGTCCCGGCGGCTACTGCCGGATCATCAAGCTGGCCAAGCGTCGCCTCGGTGACAACGGCGAGCGCGCGATCCTTGAGTTCGTCCAGCGTACGCCTCGTGAAGAGGCTGTGGTTGAGCCTGAGCCCGCCGCCGAGTGAGCCGGTTCGTGACCCGTCACTTCCTGATCTTTGGCCCTCCCGCAGCAGGGAAGGGCACCCAAGCCCACTCCCTCAAGGAGCACCTGGCCGTGCCGCATGTCTCCACCGGTGACATGTTCCGCGCGAACATCCAGGGTGGTACGGACCTCGGCAAAGAGGTTCAGAGCCTCCTTGCGTCGGGCACGCTCGTTCCTGATTCGCTGACGAACCGCCTGGTGGCGGATCGTCTGCACCAGGATGACGTGGCCGACGGCGTGCTCCTGGACGGCTTCCCTCGGAACGTGCCCCAGGCGGCCTGGCTCGACGGGTTCCTCGCGGGCAAGGGTTCCAAGCTCGCAGGGGTAGTGGTGCTCACCGTGCCGGACGACGAGCTCATGGCGCGTCTCAAGGGCCGTGCCGAGAAGGAGGATCGTGCGGACGATGCGGACCCCGAGGTGATCGGTCGCCGCATCTCGACCTACAAGGAGCAGTCGGAGCCCTGCATCGCTTACTACGAGGGGCAGGGCGAAGTCCCGCTCCACTTTGTGGACGGGCTCGGTTCGATCGACGAGGTCGCGCAGCGCATCCGAGCGGTGGTCTGACCACGCGCGGCCTACAGA
>OCVR010001545.1_pt1 | contig 18319 bp, 16 predicted proteins | sample 1539091 | NCBI WGS metagenome assembly OCVR01 (sample SAMEA3355530, study PRJEB22509) | marine metagenome | biome: marine; feature: coastal ocean; material: water | place: USA | collected 2010-08-07 | depth 16 m | reverse complement strand
TGCGTGACAGGCAGGTATTCTAACCAACTGAACTACCAGACCGTGCTTACAATATTACTATTGATTATTAGCGAGGGCAAATATACACCTCCTATTGTTTATTGCAAACTATTTTTAAAAAAAATAAAAAAGTTTATTTCTTTTACTATCCAAACTTTTGATGCTCTACTAGATACGTTGTTAAAATGGTGCTAAAATCTTCATTAACAGCTACAGGTACATACTTAATCCTATATTGACCACAACGTATTTTAAGCTCTTTAAAATAATCTTTAACAGCTTTTTCATAATTAGTTCTAATAGTATCAGCATATAGATTTACATGTACACCCGTTTCTACATCAACAAATTGTTTGGGCCTGTTGTTAAAGTTAAATTCTATTTCTTTCTCTTTATCATAGGTATGAAATAAGATAACTTCATGCTTATTATACTTTAAATGCTGCAATGCCTCAAATAATTTTTCTTCTTCTAAATCACTTTGAAACATGTCAGTAAATAAAAAAACCATAGAGCGCCTTTTAATCTTATCTGCTATTTCATGAAGATAGGTATAAGTCTTAGTTTCTACCTGTTCTCTTTTATTTGCTAGTGCTTCATTTAATTTAGCTAATAACATTTGATGGTGACGTTCACTACCCTTTTCATTGCTATAAAAGTCATAGTTATCACTATAAATGCTTAATCCAACAGCATCTCTTTGGCGTTTTAATAAATTCATGATCGCGGCAGCAGCCAATACTGAAAAACCAATTTTATTAAGATTATTTATATCAAAATCCTTTAATAAAGGATAATGCATAGAGCTACTATTGTCTATTATTAAATGACAACGTAGATTGGTTTCTTCTTCGTAGCGCTTGGTATACAATTTATCCGTCTTTGCAAATAACTTCCAATCGATGTGTTTGATACTTTCTCCTTGGTTGTAAATTTTATGTTCTGCAAATTCTGCTGAAAACCCATGAAAAGGACTTTTATGCAAACCAGAAATAAACCCTTCCACTACCTGATGAGCCAATAGTTCTAAGTTATTAAACCCTGTTATTTCGTTGATTTCTTTACGTATGTCCATTAGGCCTAAAATAAAAAAGGTTTGCTATATAGCAAACCTTTTTTGATCTTATGTTTTGATTGTTATTAAAGTAATGTGTTTAACGCTTCTTCATAAGTAGCTTTAGGAGCAACTCCAACTTGTCTACCAACTACTTCTCCATTTTGAAATACTAAAACAGTTGGAATATTACGTACTCCAAATTTAGCAGCAAATTCTTGATTTGCATCTACATCAACTTTACCAACAACAGCTTTTCCTTCATAATCTTTACTGATTTCTTCTATGATTGGTCCAACCATTCTACAGGGCCCACACCAAGCTGCCCAAAAGTCAACTAATACGGGTTTATCACTTTTTAAAACTGTTTCTTCAAAAGTTTGGTCTGTTATTTCTAATGCCATAATATATATATTTTATTGTTATACAAATGTAGTCAATAATTCTACTTTAACTTAAAAGTAAATGATTAGATTATATGATGTTAGTATCACAAATTTTTATGACTCTAAACCTATAATTAGTTAAGCTTATACCTTATCTGCTCATCTTCTAATTTTTTTAATAATTGGTTTGAAATATCAATCTTAAATTTTTTTGATGGCATGGTTATTTTTATTTTTTCGGAGGCTTCGTAAATTATTAATTCTAAATGCTTATCTCCTTTATGGCTACTTATAATCTCTTTTAAATTCGCTATGCTAACATCGTTAACATCTCCAATAGGCAATTGAATGGTTAGCTTTTTTGTATGACTATCCATCACTTCTTGTAACATTTGCATGCTATTAAACTGAAGTCGTGGATCTCCTTTTTTCTGGGTTTCTTTATTAACCCAACCATCTTTAACAAACGCTTTAATAAAGATAAAAGAATTGGGTACTAAAAAATGACGAAACTTAAGGTATTGCTCTCCAAAAATTTTAAACTCATAACTTTCGTTATAATCTTCTACAATGAATAATGCCCATCCTTTTCCCATTTTTGTTTCTCGATGTTGCACCTCTCCAACCATACCACCAAAACACATTTCTTTACTAATAAAATTTTCTAAATTATTAAAATCTGAAGCGGTGCAGTTACAAAAACGGGTAATCTCTGTCTTAAAATCATCTAATGGATGTCCAGAAATATAAATTCCCACTACTTCTTTCTCTTGCTTCAATTTTTTAAGTGTTCCCCATTCCTCACAAGGAGGAACTTCCGGTTCTGGAATTTGCACTTCACTACCCCCTCCAAATATATCTAATTGATCGCTATTTTGAGATTCCTGAAACTTAGATGCAAATCGCAAAACTTTTTCAATAAATAAGACCCCCTTTTCATCCGGATGTAAATATTGAGCTCTATGAGTATCGAAACCATCAAAACCACCAGCCAATGCTAATCCTTCAAAAGCTTTTTTATTTGCTGCTCGTAAATCAATTCTTTTAGCTAAATCAAATACCGATTTATATTTCCCATCAACTCTAGTTTCAACAATAGTCGCTACCGCGTTTCCTCCAACACCTTTGATTGCACCCATTCCAAAACGAATGGCTCCTTTATCATTTACTGTAAACTTATAATGCGACTCATTCACATCTGGACCTAATACCTCTAGCCCCATCCTACGACATTCCTCCATAAAAAAGCTTACCTGCTTAATATCATTCATATTATTAGATAAAACGGCAGCCATATATTCCGCTGGATAATGTGCTTTTAAATAAGCGGTTTGATATGCAATCCAAGCATAACAAGTAGAGTGTGATTTATTAAAGGCATAACTTGCAAAGGCTTCCCAATCTTTCCATATTTTTTCAAGTTTTTCTTCATCATGTCCATTTTCTGTGGCTTGAGAAATAAACTTAGGTTTCATTTTATCCAAAACTGCAATTAGTTTTTTACCCATCGCTTTTCGCAGGACATCAGCTTCTCCTTTTGTAAAGTTTGCTAGCTTTTGAGAAAGTAACATCACTTGCTCCTGATAAACGGTAATACCGTAAGTTTCTTTTAAAAACTCTTCCATTGCAGGAAGGTCATATAGAATTTCTTCATCTCCATTTTTACGATTCACAAAACTTGGTATATATTCTATTGGACCAGGACGATATAATGCATTCATTGCAATTAAATCGTCAAAAACAGTAGGTTTTAAATCTTTTAAATATTTCTGCATTCCTGCAGATTCATACTGAAATATTCCTACAGTTTCTCCTTTTTGAAATAACTCAAAGGTAGGTTCATCATCTAACGAAAACGTATCTGGATCTAAATCTATTTGATGCTTTAACTTTACCAATTTAACGGTATCTTTTATCAAGGTTAAAGTTTTTAAACCAAGGAAATCCATTTTTAACAAACCAGCACTTTCTACTACCGAGTTGTCGAATTGAGTAACATACATATCGGAATCCTTTGCAGTCGCAACAGGAACAAAATTGGTGATATCGGATGGAGTTATAATGACACCACAAGCATGGGTTCCTACATTACGAACCGAACCTTCCAAAATTCTTGCTTGATTAACAGTTTGCGCTTCTAAATTATTTCCCTCAGCAATTACTAAAAGTTCGTTAACCTTGGGCACTTCGTCGTTTCTAAATTTTTTCCGTATTTCAGAATCTGTATAACCAAATATTTTTTTTAATTTGGTCATATTAGGAATTAACTTCGATATGCGATCTGCAGAATTTAAGGGTAAATCTAAAACACGTGCCGTATCACGAATGGAAGATTTAGCAGCCATCGTTCCATACGTAATAATTTGAGCTACTTGATTGCTTCCATATTTTTTAATTACATAATCCAATACCTTGCCTCTACCTTCATCATCAAAATCAATATCAATATCCGGCATACTCACACGTTCAGGATTTAAAAAACGTTCAAAAAGCAAGTTATATTTAATGGGGTCGATATTCGTAATCCAAAGACAATATGCCACTACACTTCCTGCTGCAGATCCCCTTCCTGGACCTACTGAAACATCCATTTTTCTTGCTTCTGCAATAAAATCTTGACAAATTAAAAAATAACCTGGATAGCCAGTATTTGAAATTACCCTCAACTCAAAATCAAGCCTCTCTTTTATTTCGTCTGTTAGTTCTTCATATCTTTTTTTAGCACCTTTATAAGCAAGTCCTCTTAAGTATGCATTCTCCCCCCTTTTACCTCCATCTTTATCATCTTCTAGGTCTTGAAATTCTTCAGGTATATCAAACTTAGGGAGTAATACATCTCTTTTTAAGCTATAAGACTCTACTTTATCTATGACTTCAGAAATAGAAGTAATGGCTTCTGGAAGATCCTTAAACAAGGATTTCATTTCAGATTGAGATTTAAAATAATATTCTTGATTTGGAAGTCCATACCGATAACCTCGACCTCGACCTATAGGTGTTGCCTGCTTTTCGCCATCTTTTACACACAATAAAATATCATGTGCATTGGCATCTTCTTTAGCTATGTAAAACGTATTATTACTTGCCACCAACTTCACTTGGTGTTTTTTAGCCATCGGAATTAATACGGAATTAACCCTCTTTTCGTCTTCTTGATTGTGTCTAGAAACCTCCACATACAAATCATCTCCAAATGTTTCTTTCCACCAAACTAATGATTCTTCTGCCTGTTTTTCACCGATGTTTAAAATTTTATTTGGCACTTCTCCATATAAACTTCCTGTAAGTACCATAATATCTTCTTTGTATTTTTCGATGATGGTCCTATCAATTCTTGGAACATAATAAAAACCATCTGTAAACGCCAAAGAGGACATTTTCGCAAGATTGTGATAGCCATTTTTATTTTTTGCCAACAAGACAATTTGATATCCATTGTCCTTATGGTTTTTATTTAAATGATCTTCACATACAAAAAACTCACAACCAACAATGGCTTTTATTTTTTTAGAAGCATCTTCTTCCGACAATGATTGATTATAATTACTAACCTGCATCACAAAATGAAAAGCCCCCATCATATTTCCTGAATCTGTTAAAGCAATAGCAGGCATATTATTATCGGCAGCAGCTTTTACAAGGTTTTGAGTACTTGAAGTAGATTGAAGTATTGAAAACTGTGAATGATTGTGCAGGTGAGCAAATGAAATATCCTCAAGACCAGCAATATTTTCTTCTATTATAGCTGTTGAAATCTCATCTTCTTGAGTTAATTTTTCTAAGTCTTTTCTTATTTTTGCAGATGCTTTTTTTAAATTAATATGTTTTAATCCAATCAACTCAATAGGTTGTGGATTTATCTCTTTAAAAGTTTCAAAATAATCAGGCTCCACCTTTAATTCTTTCGCAGTAAATAATTTGCGGCGTATTAGTTCTAAAAAACAACGCGTGGTTGCTTCTACATCGGCAGTTGCATTATGAGCTTCACTGAATGGTTTATTAAATAAAAACGTATGTAACTCCGATAAAGTTGGTAATTTAAATTTTCCACCTCTACCTCCTGGCAACTGACAGAGTTGAGCGGTTAATTCTGTACAGGTATCTAATGCCGGAAAATTAAGCAAAGGGTTCTCTATCCCTAACCGATGGAATTCTGCTCCCATAATATTATTGTCAAAACCAAGATTCTGCCCAACAATAAAAATAGTTTTTGAAAGTGCTTTTTGAAATTTTTCAATAACCTCCTCTAGAAGTATTCCATTTTTTTGTGCTAATTCGGTTGAAATACCATGAATCTTTTCAGCATCATACGGAATATTAAAACCTTCTGGTTGCACTAAATAATCTTCATGTTCTAACAATGCTCCATTTTTGTCATGCAATTGCCAAGCTATCTGTATACACCTTGGCCAATTATCACTGTCCGTTAAAGGTGCATTCCAACGTTTTGGGAGTCCAGTAGTTTCGGTATCAAAAATTAAAAACATAAAAAAATAGAAGGGTTAAAATTGTTTTTAAATCGTAATTAATCTAAAGGTTTAAAAATATAAAAATCACTTTTTATAATAGACTAAAATTGTAAAGAGTTGTTAACTTTTTTTTCATTTGAGTTATGGACAGATCGCAGAGATCTCCGACACTAATTTTAAATATGCTCTGACTAATACTTCATGTTTATGAACCATCTGTGGTATATTGATGGCGAACAAGATTATTAAAGAGTAAATAAAAAGGCCTAAAGATTACAATGCTGTATTCTTTAGGCCTTTTCTGTTGAGATTCTTCGCCACGATTACTCGAGGATCTGAATGACAAGCTTTAATTAAAACATTCTATAAAAATTTCATTAATACGTCACGTTAAACTGTCCGGCATTTACCGTATTGGTTGGTGTTTGAAATTGAAACGTTCCAGAAATAGTCTTTTCAATAGTATCATGAGTGTTTATTGTTACTTCTCCTGATATACTAGTTTCATTGCCTGAACCATCATCAGCTTCAGCAACAAACCCTTCGTTTAAAATATCAAAAGTGCCATTTTCTACATCAGTAGGTACACCGATAAGTATTTCTTTAGAATTAATAAAACCGTTTATTAAAATAGTGTTTCCAATAACATTAGCAACGACATCCAATGGCACAAAAACATTCCCATCTAATTCAGCTGAAAAAGAACCTGCATTAGTTCCAGGGCCTAAATCAATATCATAAGGAACTTTATAGAATACTCCTCCGGTGATAGATAATGTGTCTAAACCCATGGAGATACCTTTAAAATTAAATTCTCCTGTAATGATTTGTTCTTCTGTTGAAACCTCATTTATGATCATCGATCCTTCACCGCCAGGAACAGCTGTTGAGTATACCATTCCATTACGGTCTTCATAAATTGCAAAATTCTCTGATCCTTCTCCAAAAATCAAACTAACTCCTTCTGGCGGATATTTACCACGTAAAGTTATTATTTGATTACTGTTTTTTCCTTGTAGCACAAAATATGCTCCATTTTCTATATAATTAGCTTTCGAAAAACTTGCTCTGTAAAAATTATCTTCGATACTGGCTTCAAATGCTTGAGAATTCGTTTCGATTTTTTCACAGCCCACTAAAAGTATGGTTGTAAAGAGCAGAATTAGTAAGTTTTTCATAAATAAATAAATAGAAAAGGGTTTTTACAAATGTAAAGAAAAAGTTGAAACTATTGAATTTCAAAATAAAATATTATTATCTTTGCAGACTTAAATTATAAACCGGGGTCGGGAACCTCAAAAATTAATAGATATGCCCGTAAAAATTAGATTACAAAGACATGGTAAAAAAGGAAAACCTTTTTACTGGATCGTAGCTGCTGATAGCCGCTCAAAAAGAGATGGTAAGTACCTTGAAAAACTAGGAACTTATAACCCAAATGTAAACCCTGCTGAAATCAATCTTGATATTGATGGAACTGTACAGTGGCTCCATAATGGTGCGCAACCTACAGATACAGCAAGAGCAATTCTTTCTTACAAAGGTGTGATGTTAAAAAAACATTTAGCTGGCGGTGTTAAGAAAGGTGCATTTACTGAAGAGCAGGCTGAAGAAAAATTCAATGCTTGGTTAGAAGGAAAAAGTAAAGAAGTAGCAAGCAAACGTACGCTACTTAGTGATGCTGAAGATAAAATTAAAGCAGCAGCTTTTGCAGCTGAAAAAGCAGTAAACGAACAACGTATCGCTGACGCAACTCCTGTAGTGGAAGTTGTTGAAGAAGAAACTACTACTACAACAGCAACTGAAGAAGAAGCTCCTAAAAAAGAATCTATTGACGATGCAGCAGCTGAAGCAGCAGCACCCGATAAAGAAGAGGCACCAGTTGTAGAAGCTAAGAAAGAAGAAGAATAAATTTTTTACTATGCAAAAGGAGGATTGCTTCTACTTGGGCAAAATTGTTAAAAAATATAGTTTTAAAGGAGAATTACTTGTAAAGTTAGATACAGATGATCCTAAATTTTATACTAAAATGGAATCAGTTTTTGTTGAAAAAAACAAAAATTTGGTTCCATTTTTTATTGAACGAAGTTCTCTTCATAAATCGGAACTCCTTCGAGTAAAATTTGAAAATATAAATGGTGATGAAGATGCTGACCCTTTAATAAATAGTCATTTATTTTTACCGCTTGATTTATTACCAAAATTAATTGGTAATAAATTTTATTTTCATGAAATTATTGGTTTTAAGGTTACAGATAGCTCTTTTGGAGAAGTAGGATTAATTACTGGAGTCAACGAAAGCACTTTCCAACCGCTATTTGAAATTGATCGTAATGGAAAAGAAATATTAATTCCATTGATAGACAATTTTATTAAAAACGTAGATAGAGATAATAAAACTATTCAACTTGAGGTTCCAGAGGGGTTGATTGAAATTTATCTTTAGGAAAACCTAAAAATTAATTTTAATGCGTTATTGGAAATAATTAATTTTACTCCAAACATAAATAGAACTTAATCATTTTTTACTCCCTTTAAAATTAGGGAAACAAAAAATATTAAAAACAAAGCAGTTATTTTATAATGAAGTTTGACTTTAAACAGTTTTCTGTTCAACAGGATCGATGTGCTATGAAAATTGGTACTGATGGTGTTTTATTAGGTGCTTGGGTATCTTTAGAGAAAAAACCTCAAAGTATCCTAGATATTGGTGCAGGAACAGGAATTATATCTCTTCAATTAGCGCAACGATGCTTTGCTGAAACACTAGAAGCTATAGAAATTGACGAAGAGGCATTTGAACAATGTGTTTTAAATTTTGAAAACTCTCCATGGGGAGACCGTTTATTTTGTTTTCATGCCTCTGCACAAGAATTTGCAGCAGAAATGGAAGAAGAATACGATTTAATTATTTCAAACCCTCCTTTTTATTCCGATACATATAAATCTGAGGATAACCAAAGAAATACCGCTCGTTTCACAGACACACTACCTTTTAAAGACTTAGTGATTTTTGCATATCAATTTCTTTCAGAAAAAGGGATATTTGCTTTGATACTTCCTAGAAAAGAAGAAGAAAATTTTATCGCTTTAGCTTCAGAAGTTGGATTATTTCCGAAGCGAATCTGCAGAGTTAAAGGCAATCTAACTTCCGAAGTAAAAAGGAGTTTATTAGAGTTTACATTTGAGAAAATCGAAATAATTAAGGAAGAACTTACTCTTGAAATCTCAAGGCATGTTTATACCGAAGATTACAAAAAATTAGTTAACGATTTTTATCTAAAAATGTAATTACAATTCTCTAAGTAAAGGCCTAGTTAAACAAGTGGGGCCACCACCACCATAAACACTAATATGCTCACCTTGATAACTTATAACTTTACATCCAGCTTGTATTAATGCCTTTTCAGTTTTGGGATTTCCTTGAACCATCAGACAATCTCTAGGTGCAATTGCCAATACATTACAGCCCATTGATTCAAACTCTTCCTCAGGAACTTCTACCAGTTGATAATTTCTTTTTAATAATTCGTTTCTAAATTTTATAGGCATTAATGGAGAATAAACAACTGCTAAATCTTTAGCTATAGGACTTAAAATAGACATTAAATGAAATACATCTGACCTTCCTTTATAATGAGGCAGTTCAGCTACAATTATCTGAACACCTTTGGGCTCTAGCATCTTTTTTAATTGCAAAATTCCCTCCTCATTGGTTCTATAGGTATGACCTACAGCTAATGTTTTTTCATCTAACCAAGCAACGTCTCCTCCTTCTAAAGTTCCTGGCGCTTCTATTATTCCTAATATTGGAATAGAATGATTTTTATAGGCTTGCATTTGAGCTCCTGGCTCGTTTAACCTTCCCGATTTTCCCATATTGCAAATAATCATCCCAAAATCGGTTGCAATGGATGCATCTCGGCAATAAATAGAATCTATAGTTACATTATCATTAAAAGGAAACTCCTTTAATAAGGCACCATTTTTTTGAATTGCTTTTTTAAATATCTCATACTCTTCAAAAGAGTTTTGAAAATAAGGTTGACTTAAATAATGTAATTCTTGCCATTGTTCCTCTAACAGTTTTTCTGAAACAAAAGCATTTTGTACAGGTTTAATAAAAACTGATTTTAATTGATGATACTCTGAATGATATGTCGTCTTCATTAGACTTCCTTTACATTTTTAGATTTACCTCGCAAACGCTTACTATATAAGCAACAAGCTACAGATAATATAATTAAACTTCTCTATTACATACAATAAATGACGATTTTAATGTCTTAGAGGCTTCGCCTTAGTGGTTGTGAAGATAGCATAATATGTGTATGTATATATTTTTATAGAAAGTTTTGAGAGAAAAAGAGTGGTAGTATGGTAAAAGTCAATTATAGTAAGGGATAAGAAGCGAAAAGAGTGGTAAAAGTATGGTAAAAGGTTGGTAAAGTATGGTCGATTATAGAGTAAATCACGCCTTTTTTAACTCATCGACAGACTGAGGAGAATAAACCACGCCTTTTTAACCCTTGTATGATAACTGTCATAATTCAGAACTCTTAACCCGTATACTTTTACATTCACATAAAATAAAAACCAATTTAAGATGGATAAAGGAAAAGACAAAGAAGATAAAGAAGGGGAGGATAAATGGGCTTTAGTATTCGTGGGATTAGTTTTTGTATGCGTCTCAGCGGGACTGTCAAACATAGGTATGGATTTTGGAGAATCATTGGGTAAAACTATAAAAGGCTTTGTGATTTTAGGAGGATTTGCTTTGGTAATTTATATATTAATAAACATAAGAGGTTAATAAACGTTTAGTAAATCAAGCCTTTTTAAGGTTTTTTAAAAAATTGAAGGATACAGAGTATATTTATGATAAGATCACTAAGGCGAAGCCTATCTAAAAAGAAAACTCCCATAAGAAACTAATCCTATGAGAGTTGAGGGGTTTTTTATTGCCTTTTTTAATGAAATATGTTATTAGTTTAATTATTAAATGTAATTTGACCTTTAAATAAATTAACTTCTATGAAACAAATACTTCTTGTAACTGCCTTATTTTTAGTGTTTATTGGAAAATCACAAGAAACTAAAAATACCACCTTTACTAAAAATGAGTTGATTAAAGCTGCGGTTGAAATCATGAACTCTACAGGAACCTGTGCATTGATAACTCAAGATGAAAATGGAATTTCTAGAGCTCGAACAATGGATCCATTTCCTCCAGAGAAAGACATGATTGTTTGGTTTGGCACAAACCCTATGAGTAGAAAAGTAGCACAAATCAAAAATGATACTAAAGTGACAATTTACTACAGAGACAAAGACGATTCTGGCTATGTAATGATTCACGGAAAAGCAGAAATCATAAACGATTCTGTATCAAAAAATAAGTATTGGAAAGATTCTTGGAAATCTTTTTACCCCAACAAAAAAGAAAGTTATTTGCTAATAAAGGTCACTCCTATTTGGATGGAAATTGTAAGTTCACCAAGAAATATTACTGGCTCAGAAGAAACCTGGGAACCTCCGATGTTATTTTTTTAATGTTACTTTTTGCTATAAGGCTACCAATATATTTTCCTGAAAAGATAAAAGAAGCTACTCCTAAAGTAGTAAATGCATTAAGTAAGAATTTTGGACACCTCATTTTTATAAGTTTTAAGATTAAGGCGTTAAGATAATAAATTTACGTAATATATAAATCCTATGAGAGCTTATGTTCAAAGTGGGGATGTGTTTACAACCCGAAAGACAAACAGAGCTTTCCGAATGCATAAACATCCTTAAATCCATCTTCTTTTAAGTGCCAAAGGATACGTCTATAACCACACAAGAAGTCTTCATTAGACTTCTTATTTATATATTAGTATTTAGGTAGTGAAAAAGAACTACCCTGGCTTTGTATTTACTTATTTAATTAACTATAGCATCATATGAATTGATGCAAGTATGCAAATTATTCGTCATTTATTTCGTCAAATTATAAGGGGATGGACTATGTGTAGTTCATCAAAAAAAAGTAAAGTTGTATCTAATTTAAATTATGGTCAATAATGAATATGAACACCATTAATAATATGAACAGAATAACCCATTGAAATATTACTAAAAAACGTTCTACAAGTGCTGCCATTTTATATTCTCCGTGCTTTCTTAACCAATCTTCAAACATTCTTGGATTTATCATTAAGAACATTAAAAACAACGCAGCTACAAAAAATAATTGTTCTATTAACTGATTCATAAGTTTGTTTAATTCTTCTGTAAAGATAATAAAATACGATTTAAATGCCTTCGGCTTGGAGGATTAGGAGAGGTATTCATATTAAACCAATATAAGCATACCAAACAACTACGATACTCTTATACCTTTTAAATTATAAATACACAATCTACCTATCATTTATACCGTAATTGATGAGTATTGTAGAGCTAATTGTATGGTATCAAAGAATTTAACATATTAACTAGGTTGCTTACGTTAGTTTTCTTTGTTTTTAATCCATTTCATATAAATATATACAGGTATTCCAATTAGTATTAACAAAAAACCATAGAAAACAGTTTCATATCCAGAACCATATATTGCCCATAAAGAATAAGCAAAACCTAAAGCAGATAATATAAATGTTTTAATCCAACTTTTAGTATGAAGCTTTTTTTCAATGACAATTAAAGCATATGATGCTGCAGTAAATAAATATGGCATTAATATAACCAATACTGTTAGTTGAACAATAAATTCAAATTGTTCAACCAAACCCTCTGTATAGTTCATTAACATCACAATCGATGACAATACACCACCGACAATAAATCCATTAACAGGAGCACCATTTTTATTTTCTTTCTTAAAAAAATCTGGGAACAAATCATCTTTTGCAGTTGCCATAGAAATTTGACCTGTAATTAAAATCCATCCATTCAACACTCCGATTCCAGAAATTAAAACACCCACAGCAACAAAATAACCACCATAACTCCCCCCAATAATTTTAGCAGCTTCTGCAAATGGCGCAGGAGAATTTTGTAAAATATCTAAAGGTAAAACACCAAATAAGACAACGGTACCTAAAATATATAAAATCGTAACAATAATAGTTCCCAACATGGTAGCTCTTGGTATAGTTTTATCAGGATTTTTTATATTCCCTGCGGGTATGGTAGCACATTCTATACCTAAAAAAGCATACAGCGTTAAAGTGGCAACTGCAGAAATAGCTGAAAAATTACTTTCTCCTATTAAATTAAATGCAGGAAAATTGTCAAACTCAAAAAAGAAGAGTCCTATAATAATAACAAACAGAAGTGGTAATATTTTAAATATGGTAGTAATTAGTTGAATTTTACCTGACTCTTTAATTCCTCTAGCATTAATCCAAGTAAATATCCAAATAAGTGCTAAACCAAGGCTAACAGATAATATCGAATTGGTTGTTAGTTCAGGAATAAAAAAGCTGGCGGCACCTATTATAGCTATTGCAATAGCTCCATTACCTACCCAACAAGCAATCCAATAACCCCAAGCAACCAAAAATCCTATAAAATCACCAAATCCTGCTTTTGAGTAAATATAGGGTCCTCCACTTTTATTAACAATAATCCTACTAAAATTACTAAATATTTTTGCTAAAATTAAAGCACCAGTAGCAGTAAATACCCATCCTACTAGGCTTATACTTCCATAGCTTGATAATACCGCAGGTAAAACAAATATACCTACACCTATCATATTACCAACTACCAGTGAGGTTGTGGTCAGCAAACCAATCTTTTGAGATTTAGTTTTCATATATTATAATAAATTAGTTAAATTTAAAGTTCGTTTACGAAAATACAATAAACACATTTAGCCATGCAAAAAATGTTTCATATCAATTCAGATATTTCTAAAGCAGAAACTTTACCAGCAACTTTTTATAAAGACAAAGATATTTTTGAAAAGGTAAAAGAGAAAATATTCTTAAAAACTTGGCAATGGATTGGTGATGAAAATTTAGTAAAGCTTCCTCAATCAGTTTATCCTTTAGTGCTTCTAGATAATTATTTAACGGAACCCTTAGTCATCGTAAGAAACGAGAAAGATGAAATCAATTGTTTTACTAATGTTTGTACCCACAGAGGGAATTTAGTGGCCTTACATCCTGGTAAAGCAAAAAAACTGACCTGCATGTATCATGGCAGACGTTTTAATTTAGATGGAGCATTTGAATATATGCCAGAGTTTGAAGATGCAGATGATTTTCCAAGACCTTGTGATAATTTACATAAGTTTCCATTAGAAAAATGGGGACCTTTATTGTTTGTAGGTTTAAATCCTGAGTTTCAGTTTTCAAAAGTAATCGATAAAATGAAAGAACGTATTGGTTTTCTTCCATTAGATGAATTTTCCTTAGACACCTCCATCAGCAAAGATTTTCTAGTTCATGCAAATTGGGCATTATATTGTGATAATTATTTAGAAGGTTTTCATGTTCCTTTTGTACATGAAGGTTTAAACAAAATGCTTGATTATGGCAGCTATAAAACAGAAATCTACGAGCATTGCAATCTCCAAATTGGTTATACAAATGAAGCTACTGAAGTATTTGACTTACCAGAAGGTCATTTAGATTATGGTAAAAATGTAGCTGCTTATTATTATTGGGTTTTCCCAAATATGATGTTTAACTTTTACCCATGGGGTCTTTCTTTGAATATAGTTAAACCAATCGATATTAATAGAACTAAAGTGTCTTTTATCTCTTATGTATATGATCCAACTAAATTAAATAAAGGAGCGGGTAACGATTTGGATAAAGTAGAACGGGAAGATGAGTTTGTAGTGGAAAATGTTCAAAAAGGAGTGAATTCTTCTTTTTATAAGGCAGGAAGGTTTTCGCCAAAAAGGGAAAAGGGGGTACATCACTTTCATAGCTTACTGGCACTGTATTTAAATAAATAATTTTGAAATATTTATTTAATTTCTCTCTAGAATAAGTGCAAAATTGCATAGCATTAATTACTTTTGACAAATAAATAAATAAACTATGAAACCTGATTTATTTGAAGCACCAGATTATTACAATCTTGATGATTTATTAACAGATGAACATAAATTAATCCGTGATACCGCTAGAGAATGGGTAAAACGAGATGTTTCTCCTATTATTGAAGAATATGCTCAAAAAGCAGAATTTCCCGATCAAATAATAAAAGGATTAGCTGATATTGGCGCTTTTGGACCTTATATTCCTGAAGAATATGGTGGCGCTGGATTGGATCAGATTTCATATGGGTTAATTATGCAAGAAATTGAACGTGGAGATAGTGGTGTGAGAAGTACCGCTAGTGTTCAATCTTCTTTAGTAATGTATCCAATATGGAAATATGGAAATGAAGAACAACGCATGAAATATCTTCCAAAATTAGCTTCTGGTGAATTTATTGGATGCTTTGGGTTAACAGAACCAGATTTCGGATCGAATCCTGGAGGAATGGTTACCAATTTTAAAGATATGGGTGATCATTATCTTTTAAATGGTGCTAAAATGTGGATAAGTAATTCTCCGTTTGCAGATATCGCAGTCGTTTGGGCAAAAAATCAAGAAGGAAGAATACATGGTTTAATTGTGGAGCGTGGTATGAAAGGTTTTTCTACTCCAGAAACTCACAACAAATGGTCTCTTCGTGCTTCAGCTACTGGAGAATTAATTTTTGACAATGTAAAAGTGCCGAAAGAAAATCTATTACCTAATAAATCTGGTTTAGGAGCTCCTTTGGGATGTTTAGACTCGGCTCGATATGGAATTGCATGGGGAGCCATTGGAGCGGCAATGGACTGTTATGATACAGCTCTTAGGTATAGTAAAGAAAGAATTCAATTTGGAAAACCAATTGGACAGTTTCAATTACAACAAAAGAAATTAGCGGAGATGATTACTGAAATAACTAAAGCTCAATTATTAACTTGGCGTTTGGGTGTTTTAAAAAATGAAGGTAAAGCAACTACTGCTCAAATCTCCATGGCTAAAAGAAATAATGTAGACATGGCAATTAATATTGCTCGGGAAGCGAGACAAATGTTAGGTGGCATGGGAATTTCTGGTGAATATTCTATTATGCGTCATTCTATGAATTTAGAAAGCGTAATTACCTATGAAGGAACCCACGATATCCATTTATTAATTACAGGAATGGATGTTACAGGGCTAAATGCTTTTAAATAAATAAAAAAAATGATAAATTTAAAATCCTACTAGATCATATATCTAGTAGGATTTTTTATGGGTATTAAGTTTAACAGATTTATTAGTCACTGCTTTTTTTTATCTTAAATACCAGACTCTTTTCTAGCAAATACTAAATCATTAAGCAGGTTTTTTGGATTTAATAAGCTTACTTTAAACTTGATTTGTAAAATACTTCGTAAATTGTTGCAAACATTCCTTCTAATTTAAATATTCAAAATCATGAGTAATTATCATATAAAGCACCTTGAAGAATACTATAAGATTTATCGTAAATCAGTAAGGGAACCGGAAGCATTTTGGGAAAAAATTGCTGAAGAGCATTTTACATGGTACAAAAAGTGGGACAACGTATTGGAATGGGATTTTAAAAAACCGGAAATAAAATGGTACCAAGGAGCAAAACTTAATATAACCGAAAATTGTATAGATCGACATTTAAGTACAAAAGGAAACAAAACTGCAATCCTATTCGAGCCAAATAATCCAGTTGAAGAAACACAGCATATTACCTATAATCAATTGCATGAGCGTGTTAATAGATTTGCCAATGTTTTAAAAAATGAAGGCCTTAAAAAAGGAGACAGGGTTTGCATCTATTTACCAATGATTCCTGATTTGGCAATTTCTGTATTGGCTTGTGCACGAATTGGAGTAATTCATTCTGTCGTTTTTGCTGGGTTTTCGGCTACAGCATTATCAACACGAATAAATGATAGTGATTGTAAAATAGTAATTACCAGTGACGGTTCGTATAGAGGTAATAAAACCATCGATTTAAAAGAAATTGTGGACGATGCTTTAAATAATTGCGCTGGTGTTAAATCAGTATTAGTTGCAAAAAGAATAAACTCTGAAGTAACTATGAAGGAAGGTCGTGATAAATGGCTTCAACCGCTATTAAACAATGCCTCATCAGAATGTGAACCAGAAGTTATGGATGCAGAAGACCCTTTATTTATCCTTTATACTTCAGGATCTACAGGAAAACCTAAAGGAATGGTTCATACCACTGCTGGTTATATGGTTTATACCGCTTATACTTTTAAAAATGTATTTAATTATAAAAACGATGACATTTATTGGTGCACTGCTGATATTGGTTGGATAACTGGCCATAGTTATATTGTATATGGACCTTTAGCAAATGGTGCCACTACCGTTATGTTTGAAGGAGTACCTAGCTATCCTGATTATGGTCGTTTTTGGGAAATTGTTGAAAAACATAAAATCACCCAATTCTATACGGCACCAACAGCTATTAGAGCATTAGCAAAAGAGCATTTAGATTATACAACTAAACACGATTTATCCTCATTAAAAGTACTAGGTTCTGTTGGAGAACCAATTAATGAGGAGGCTTGGAATTGGTATAATGATCATATCGGGAAAAAGAAAAGCCCAATTGTAGATACTTGGTGGCAGACAGAAACTGGCGGAATCTTAATTTCTCCACTGCCAAATATAACTCCAACCATACCTACCTATGCAAGTTTACCCTTACCTGGGATACAGCCATGTTTAATGGATGAAAAAGGGAAAGAAATAATTGAAAATCAAATAGACGGACGTTTATGCATCAAATATCCTTGGCCTTCAATCGCTAGGACTATTTGGGGAAATCACCAACGATATAAAGAAACCTATTTTTCTACTTATGAGAATAAATACTTTACAGGAGATGGAGCCCTGCGAAATACCATAGGTTATTACAGAATAACAGGTAGGGTTGATGATGTAATTATTGTTTCTGGACATAATTTAGGAACAGCTCCAATTGAAGACGTTATAAATGAGCACCCTGCTATTGCAGAATCTGCTATCGTAGGATTTCCTCACGAGGTTAAAGGAAATGCTTTATATGGTTATGTAATTTTAAAAGAAACTTTAGAAAAGAACTCATTCGATAAATTACGTAAAGAAATCAATCAAATGATTACAGAACATATAGGGCCTATTGCTAAACTTAACAAAATTCAGTTCACACCAGGATTACCTAAAACACGTTCTGGAAAAATCATGAGACGTATTTTACGTAAAATAGCCGCTAACGAAACTGATAATTTAGGAGATACTTCTACGCTATTAAATCCAGAAATTGTTCAAGAAATTATTGATAATTCGCTTTAAAAAGAGTCTTGTCTTCAATTATTATATAATATAAAGTAAAAT
>OCVR010001532.1_pt1 | contig 18410 bp, 13 predicted proteins | sample 1539091 | NCBI WGS metagenome assembly OCVR01 (sample SAMEA3355530, study PRJEB22509) | marine metagenome | biome: marine; feature: coastal ocean; material: water | place: USA | collected 2010-08-07 | depth 16 m | reverse complement strand
GCGATTGTCGGCAAAGAATAGCTGCAGAGCTGTTGTGCCGGTCTTTCCCATTCCGATATGGAGATAGAGCGTCTTTTTTTGCTGGTCGATTCTGCGAGTCCGCCTGAAAATGTCGGACAGGAAATTCTTCATGATCACTGCGAATCCGGTGTTCGTCGTACGCTAGTATACGCGCCGGAGAGTTTTAAATCCCAGCGCGCTTATCAGCGTGGTATCTTCAAGAGGATTGAGTCAGGCCGAGATGTTGGAATAGCTGCCTGGTCGGCTCGACCTGGTTCATAGTGTAGAAATGAATGCCAGGAGCGCCGCTGTCTAACAGTGTTTGGCACAACTGGGTGACCACCTCAAGGCCGAATTTACCGATACTCTCCTGATCGTCACCGTAGGCATCCATGCGCTGGCAGATCCAGCGAGGAATTTCGGCACCGCAGTTGGTTGAGAATCGCTTCAGGTTTGCGAAATTGGTGATCGGCATAATGCCGGCGTATATCGGTTTGTCGATACCCGCCGCCGCGCATTGATCGAGAAAATAAAAGTATGCTTCCACGGTATAGAAATACTGTGTGATCGCGCTGTTGGCACCCGCATCAAATTTCGCTTTAAGGAAGTGGATATCGCTGTCGTAGCTTTTCGACTCAGGATGGATCTCGGGGTAGGCGGCCACCTCGATGCTGAAATGATCTCCCGTGGTTTTGCGGATAAATGCTACCAGTTCGTTGGCGTAGACAGACTGCGCCTTGCCGCCAGTGCCTGATGGAATATCGCCGCGAAGGGCGACAAGGCGTTTCACACCCTTGGCCCGATAGGCTTCCAGCAAGTCAGCCACAGCATTTTCGTCGTCACCACCAAAACTCAGATGAGGCGCTACATCTATTCCAAGATCCCGAATAGCCGATACCACACCCATGGTGCTGTCTCGGGTACTGCCTCCAGCCCCGTAGGTCACCGAAAAAAATTCGGGCCCCAGGGCATTCAGCACAGGCGTAACGTCTGCGAGCAGTTTCGCGATACCCGCCTCGGTTTTAGGCGGGAAGAACTCGCAGCTGATTCGCTGCTTTATGTCGGACATTGTTTTCGCCTTAGTACTTGTAGCTGTCAGGCTTAAACGGCCCGTCCGGGCTGACTTTGATGTAGTCGGCTTGCTCGGGCGTCAGCTTAGTGAGCACTGCGCCGAAACCACCGATCATGTGAGCCGCTACTTCTTCGTCCAGCGTCTTTGGCAGTACTTCAACCGAAAGCGCGTCGGGCTTCATCTCGGGCTCGAGGTTAGCGAACTGACGCTCGAACAAATAGATCTGTGCCAGTACCTGATTAGCGAAGGAGCCATCCATGATGCGCGAAGGGTGGCCTGTCGCGTTACCCAGGTTTACCAGTCGACCCTCGGATAGAAGAAGCAGAAAGTCATTGTTAGCCCTGTCACGATAGACCTTGTGAACCTGTGGTTTAACTTCTTCCCAGTCCCAGGTGCGACGCATGAAAGCCGTGTCTATTTCGTTGTCGAAGTGGCCGATGTTGCAGACCACAGCGCCGGACTTGAGTGCCTGAAGCATATGTTCATCACACACGTTATAGTTACCCGTGGTGGTGACCACAAGGTCTGTATTCTGCAGCAGATCGTGGTTGACGGATGCCGCGGTGCCGTCGTTGATGCCATTGTTATAGGCGGAGACGACTTCGAAGCCGTCCATGCAAGCTTGCATGGCACAGATCGGATCGATCTCGGCGATTTTCACGATCATTCCTTCCTGGCGCAAAGACTGTGATGATCCTTTGCCAACATCACCGTAGCCGATAACCAGAGCTTTTTTGCCGGACAGCAGGTGGTCTGTGCCGCGCTTGATCGCGTCGTTGAGGCTGTGACGACAGCCATATTTGTTGTCGTTCTTGGATTTAGTAATCGAGTCGTTTACATTGATCGCAGGCACTTTTAGTGTGCCGTGCTCCAGCATCTCCTGCAGACGATGGACGCCGGTTGTTGTCTCCTCGGTAATCCCGTGGATGATATCCAGCATTGCGGGGTACTTGTCGTGCAGCATAGCCGTCAAGTCACCACCATCGTCCAGGATCATGTTGGCATCCCAAGGCTTACCATTTTTGATTATGGTCTGTTCGATACACCAGTCGTATTCCTCCTCGGTCTCGCCTTTCCAGGCGAAAACGGGTACGCCCGCAGCGGCGACGGCAGCTGCAGCGTGGTCCTGAGTAGAGAAAATGTTACACGAAGACCAGCGCACATCGGCGCCCAGCTCAACCAGTGTTTCGATCAGTACACCGGTCTGTATCGTCATGTGAATACAGCCAAGGATTTTCGCTCCAGCCAGTGGCTTACTGTCGGAGTATTTGGCACGCATAGCCATCAATGCCGGCATTTCGCTTTCAGCGATTTCCAGCTCTCGGCGGCCCCACTCGGCTAATGAAATATCGGCTACCTTGTAGTCTTCGTTCGCGGTAATTTTTTCTGCGCTCGTCATAACTGCTTCCTTCCTTTTTAGAGTCAGGGCCCTCTTTTGGACCCGTTTAAGTTTCTTTGGTCAGGCTGGGACTAACCTGTAACGGCTTTTCCCTTCCCGCGTTATATTAGAGTGCCGCTTTCAGGGCATCTGCTTTGTCGGTTTTCTCCCAGGTAAAATCTGCGTCGTCGCGGCCAAAGTGACCGTAAGCCGCAGTCTTTTTATAAATCGGGCGTTTCAGATCCAACATGGCGATCAGACCCTTGGGACGCAGGTCGAAGTGCTCGCGCACCAGTTCTTCAATCTTGTCGTCGCCGAGCTTACCAGTACCGAAGGTATCGATGGAGATAGAGGTGGGCTCTGCGACACCGATAGCGTAGGACACCTGAATCTCACAGCGGTCTGCGAGACCTGCGGCAACAATATTCTTGGCCACGTAGCGCCCGGCATAGGCCGCGGAGCGGTCAACCTTTGAGGGATCTTTCCCTGAGAACGCGCCACCACCGTGGCGAGCCATGCCGCCGTAGGTATCAACGATGATCTTGCGACCGGTCAGGCCGCAGTCGCCTACGGGTCCACCGATGACAAAGTTGCCCGTGGGATTAATGTGATACAGCGTCTCACTGTGCAACCATTCGGCAGGCAGTACAGGCTTGATCACGTGTTCCAGAATGGCTTCGTACAGATCGGGCTGGCTGATATCGGGATCGTGCTGTGTAGACAGCACAACCGCGTCAATGGCAGCGGGCTTGCCGTTGTCGTACCGCAGGGTGACCTGACTCTTCGCGTCGGGCCGCAACCAGGGCAGAGTGCCATTCTTGCGCAGCTCCGCCTGCTTTTCTACAAGCCGATGGGAGTAGTGGATTGGAGCAGGCATCAAGATATCGGTCTCGTTGGTCGCATACCCAAACATAAGACCCTGGTCGCCTGCGCCCTGCTCGAGGTGTGCACCTTCGCCCTCCGTCACACCTATAGAGATATCGACGGACTGCTTGCCTATTGCGTTCAGTACCGCACAGTTGTGGCCGTCAAAGCCTACGTCTGAGTTGTTGTAGCCGATTTCGTTGATGGTGTCGCGTATAGCATCTTCCAGATCATCCATCGGGGTGGAGGTGGTTACCTCGCCGGCAACAATCGTCATGCCGGTCTTTACCATGGTCTCGACGGCAACCCGGGCGTTGGGGTCGTCCTTGATAATGAAGTCGAGGACGGTATCGGAGATGGCGTCCGCCATTTTATCCGGATGCCCCTCGGAGACGGATTCAGAGGTGAAGATGTTGTACTCGCTCATAGTGTTATCCTTATTGCTGAAATTAATCAGGCTCGACCAAATAGTCGCACCTGTACTTTAAAACCATTGCGCTGCGCCAGGTAGATGCCGGCCAGCTCTTCAAGACCTGCTTCTGCGGCCCACTGCGCAAGGTTCTGCGGGTCGAGGCCCAGCCACAGGTCGCCGCAGTTCTCGCGCGCCCAGCCCTGGTCGTGGTTGCACAAATCGGTTACCAGCACCACGCCTCCCGGTGCCAGGCAAGAAGCCACGTCCTGCAGTACGTCACCGGGATCAGGAGTGTGGTGCAGAACCATATTCATCACCACACAATCTGCCTGAAACTTTTTTAGGTTTGAGCTGCGCGTGTCGTCCAGAATGAATTCGATATTGTTGAGTCCGGCAGCGCTTGTTTTTCCTCGGGCTCTCTCCAACATACCCGGCGCGTTGTCCAGCGCTACCACCCGGTCGAACAGGGGGGCCAGCTCCAGCAGGAATGACCCGTCTCCCGGGCCGACCTCCACGGCAGTACTGTGTCGCTTGAGAGGCGTGTCCTTGAGGACTTGAAGTACTACGTCGGCGTACTGGTGATAGCTGGCAATCAGATCCTGCTGTTCATGGAACTTGTGGGCATTGTCTCGAAAAAAATTGGCGGAGTTTTCTTCGCGCTGGCGCTGCAACCCTGCGAGGCGACCCTCGATATCTGGCGGCAGGTCGATCTTGTCAACGGTATCGAAGAGGCTATTCTGCAGCGCTTCGAGGTGGGTGTCTTGTCCCAGCTCACTGCGTCGGTAGAAGATGGAGTTTGCTTCGCGCCTGGCCGCGACCAGGCCCGCGTTGGCCAATACCTTGAGGTGGTGACTGAGTGCCGGTTGACGAATGTCAAAAATAGCGCACAACTCGGAAACGCCGAAGGAATCAGTGCGCAATACGCGGAGTACGAGCAACCTCAGCGTATCGGCGCTGGCCTTACAGAGATTGGTGAGAGCGACAAGGTGTGCGCCTGTCTGCGACGGATCAGCTGTCTCAGTCACCGGTTCTGTCACCAAATTTGCGCTATGAGTAATCGACATGGCCGGCGAGTCTAGCAGGCCCCGGAACCTATATCAAAATATTTTGATATACAGGTGTGATCTCGGTCACATCTCTGCATACCGCTGGCGTATGCAAATATCCGCCAGCTTGTTGCCGTTGTCGCTCGCTTACGCGAGAATGGCGTCCAATTTCTGGGGCACGCCCCATCCGTCCTGGAGAATTCAATGCCGTCTCATCGCGCCAGACTCGCCAACGCCATACGTGCCCTGAGCATGGACGCTGTCCAGCGCGCCAATAGCGGCCATCCCGGCGCACCTATGGGGATGGCGGATATCGCCGAAGTCCTCTGGAATGACTTTATGCGGCACAACCCGGCCAATCCAGCCTGGGCCAACCGCGATCGTTTCGTGCTGTCCAATGGGCACGGCTCTATGTTGATTTATTCCCTTTTGCACCTGACGGGGTATGACCTGCCCATCGAGGAATTAAAAAACTTCCGTCAGTTGCACAGCAAAACACCCGGTCACCCCGAAGTGGGCTACACGCCGGGCGTGGAGACCACCACCGGACCCCTTGGACAGGGGCTGGCCAATGCCGTGGGCATGGCCTTGGCAGAAAAAGTGCTGGCGGCGAAGTTCAATCGGCCCGGGTATCAGATCATTGATCACAATACGTACGTGTTTCTTGGTGACGGCTGTCTGATGGAGGGTATTTCACACGAGGTTTGTTCCCTCGCGGGCACACTCGGTCTGGGTAACCTGATTGCCTTTTACGACGACAATGGCATTTCGATTGATGGGGAGGTGCAGGGCTGGTTCACCGACGATACACCGTCGCGCTTTCGGGCCTATGGCTGGGACGTGATTGAGTCAGTCGACGGCCATGACCCGGAGGCCATTGGCCGCGCTATCAAAAAAGCTCGTGGTGTTGGCGACAAACCAGTGCTGGTCTGCTGTAAAACCGTTATTGGTAAGGGGTCGCCGAACAAGGAGGGTACCGGATCAGTGCACGGTGCAGCTCTGGGTGAAGACGAGGTGGCAGCCACCCGTGAGGCATTGGGCTGGGAGCATGCGCCATTTGATGTGCCCGAGGAGATTTACGCTGGCTGGGATGCGCGTCAGCGCGGGTCTGCCAACGAGACGGAATGGAACAGTGTCATGGCGGGCTACTCCAAGGCCCACCCGGAACTGGCGAAAGAATTACAGCGGCGACTGGCCGGTGAGTTGCCGCAGGACTTTGCCGAACAGGCCGACGCGTATATTGCGCAATGTCAGGATGAGGGCATTACGCTTGCCTCGCGTAAGGCCTCCCAGAACTGCCTGAATGCCTATGGACCACTATTGCCCGAATTGGTCGGCGGTTCCGCCGACTTGGCAGGTTCCAACCTGACCCTGTGGAGCGGCTCAAAGGGTATTTCCGCGGACGATGCGGATGGTAACTACATCTACTACGGGGTGCGCGAGTTCGGCATGGCGGCGATGATGAACGGGATCGCGCTGCACGGTGGTTTCATTAATTACGGCGCGACCTTCCTGATCTTTATGGAGTATGCCCGCAATGCGGTGCGCATGGCGGCATTGATGCGGCAACAGTCGATATTCGTTTTCACCCATGACTCCATTGGCCTGGGTGAAGATGGCCCTACCCACCAAGCGGTAGAGCAGCTGTCTAGCCTGCGCGCCACTCCCAATCTGCATACCTGGCGCCCTTGTGACGCGGTGGAATCTGCTGTGGCTTGGAAATCAGCTATCGAGCGTCGTGACGGCCCGGCGGCCCTGGTATTCTCTCGCCAGGGCCTGCCCCATCAGTCGCGTGATGCGCGGCAGCTGGCGGATATTAGCAAAGGCGCCTATGTCCTGCGCGATTGTATTGGTGCGCCTGACGTTCTTCTGATAGCGACCGGGTCCGAGGTTCAGTTGGCGATGGATGCCTCTGACCAGTTAACAGCGAACGGCAAGCAGGCTCGCGTTGTTTCCATGCCCTGCGCAGAGCTGTTTGAGCAGCAGGATGCGGCCTATCGGGAATCGGTATTGCCCAGTGACGTGCTGCCCAGGGTTGCTATAGAGGCGTTGCATGCAGATTTTTGGTACAAATACGTGGGCCTGGACGGGCGCGTTGTGGGGATGACCACTTTTGGCGAATCTGCACCCGGCGGCGAGTTGATGCGTCACTTCGGGTTTACCCCTGAGAACGTGGTTGCCGTCGTTGAAGACCTTTTGTAGGACATCATTCTATGTTGCGCCTGGGGATTAACGGCTACGGCAGAATTGGGCGCAGCATCCTGCGCGCCCTCTACGAACGCGCGCCCGGCGAAGATATGCAAGTTGTCGCCATTAACGAACTCGCCGATGCGGGCACCATCCTGCACCTCACCCGCTATGATTCTACCCATGGCAGGTTTCCGCTGCCGCTGGAAGGCGATCAACGCAGTTTGTTCGTGGGTGATGACACTATCGCATTGCTGAATCACGAGGATACGGAGGCTCTTCCCTGGGGAGACCTTGGAGTGGACATGGTGCTGGAATGCAGTGGCGCTTTCTCGGATCGAGCCACGGCACAGCTTCATCTTGATCGCGGTGCGAAAAAAGTCCTGTTCTCTCAGCCTGCAGAGATCGACGTGGACGAAACCGTGGTCTTTGGGGTCAACCACAAAAAGCTGCATGCGAGCCAGCGTATTGTGTCTAACGCGTCCTGTACCACTAATGCGATCGTGCCGGTAATTCAGGCTTTGGACGAGGCTGTCGGTATTGAAACGGGGACGATCACTACCATTCACTCGGCGATGAATGACCAGCCCGTGCTGGATGCATACCACCATACAGACCTGCGTAAGACCCGTGCTGCATCACACTCGGTGATTCCCGTAGATACCGAGCTGGCGAAGGGAATCACGCGCCTCCTGCCGATGATGGAGGGCCGTTTCTCGGCACAGGCACTGCGGGTGCCTACGTTGAATGTTTCTGCGCTGGATTTAACCGTGGTGACAAGGGAAGACACGGATATTGTCGGAATAAACCAGATTCTGAAGAACGCGTCACTGAGTGGATTTGACGGCGTGCTTGGCTATACCGAGGAGCTTCTGGCATCCTGTGACTTCAATCACGATCCCCGTTCGGGCATCGTCGATGCCAGCCAAACCCGGGTCAGCGGCGCGCGACTGGTAAAAGTATTGATCTGGTTTGACAACGAGTGGGGCTACGCCAACCGGATGTTGGATGTGGCGGGGTTTTGGCACGGACTGGTCTGAGCGTGATGCGCTGCGCGGTGCTGGGTCTGCAGGCGCAGGCCCCGCAATAATGAGAGAAAGCCTATGTCGCTGAAAGTAGACGTTATGCGTGACCAGAGTCTGCGGGGCAAGCGGGTGCTGATACGCGAGGACCTCAATGTGCCCATCAAGGCAGGAGCGGTCACTAGCGATGCACGTTTGCGCGCGGCGCTGCCAACCATCAGGCATGCGGTGGAGGCAGGGGCGAAAGTTATACTGATGTCTCACCTCGGCCGTCCGGTGGAGGGCGATTTCGACAGCCAATTTTCACTGGCCCCGGTCGCGGATCATCTGGCGGGGCTGCTCGATCTGCCCGTCTCGCTGATCAGCGACTGGCGCGGCGGCGTGGAGCTCGGCGACGGCGAAGTGGCGCTACTTGAGAACGTGCGCTTCAACCCCGGTGAGAAGAAGGATGATGAGGCGCTTGCAAAAGATTACGCGTCTCTTTGCGATATTTTCGTAATGGATGCTTTTGGTACGGCACACCGCGCACAGGCGTCTACTCATGGCGTGGCCCGGTTCGCGCCCATGGCCTGTGCCGGTCCGCTATTGGAATCCGAGCTGTTGGCGCTGGAGCAGGCGCTTGCGAAACCTGCAAGACCCATGGTGGCCATCGTCGGCGGGTCTAAAGTGTCTACCAAGTTAAGGGTGCTCGAGGCCCTATCTGAAAAAGTAGATCAACTGGTCGTGGGCGGCGGTATCGCCAATACATTTCTCGCCGCCAGTGGCAGCCCGGTAGGGCAGTCTCTTTGTGAGCACGATCTGCTCGATACCGCACGCTCGCTTATGGCAAAGACAAATATTCCACTGCCCCGGGATGTGATAACGGGGAAGGTGTTTGCAGAAGACGCGCCGGCCAGCCTTAAGGCTGCAGAGGCAGTGGTCGATGATGACAGAATTTTTGATATCGGACCGGAGTCTGCGCGGCAAATCGCGGATATTGTTAAGGGGGCGGGCACCATTCTATGGAATGGCCCTGTCGGTGTGTTTGAATTCGAACAGTTCGCTCAAGGCACCAAGACACTGTCACTGGCGATTGCAGACAGCGATGCGTTTTCCCTGGCAGGGGGTGGCGATACCCTGGCGGCGATCGACCAATTTGAAATTGCCGACAAGATTTCCTATATCTCTACTGGCGGAGGGGCTTTCCTTGAGTATGTTGAGGGCAAAACGCTGCCTGCCGTTGCCGTACTGGAAGAGCGTGCCGGCGGTTAAGTCCGGCATCTGAAATAGTTTACTAGCGAGAGGAATATCCCATGGCATTAATCAGTTTGCGACAATTGCTGGATCATGCGGCAGAACACAACTACGGCGTGCCCGCTTTTAATGTCAACAATCTTGAGCAGACCCGCGCGATTATGGAGGCGGCCGATGCGACTAATTCACCTGTGATCATGCAGGCCAGTGCGGGCGCCAGAAAATACGCCGGTGCGCCTTTTCTGCGTGCGATGATGGACGCAGCGATGAACGAGTTTCCGCATATTCCTGTGGTGGTTCACCAGGACCACGGCGTTTCTGCTGGTGTGTGCCAGCGCTCTATTCAACTGGGTTTCAGTTCCGTAATGATGGACGGCTCCCTGGGCGAGGATGGTAAAACTCCTATGGACTATGACTACAACGTGGCTGTCACGCGCAGGGCCGTGGAGTTGTCGCATGCCTGCGGGGTATCAGTGGAGGGGGAACTTGGTTGCTTGGGTTCGCTTGAGACCGGCGAGGCGGGTGAGGAAGATGGTATCGGTGCGGAGGGCAAGCTCACCCATGATCAGATGTTGACGGACCCGGAAGAGGCGGCGGAATTTGTAAAGGCCACCGAGGTAGATGCGCTGGCTATTGCCTGCGGCACAAGCCACGGCGCGTATAAGTTTACGCGCCCTCCCACTGGCGATATCCTGGCCATCGACCGCATCAAGGAGATACACGCCCGTATTCCTGGTACGCACCTTGTTATGCACGGTTCATCCGCTGTTCCACAGGACTGGCTTGCGATCATCAATGAGTACGGTGGTGAAATTCCTGAAACCTATGGTGTTCCTGTAGAGCAGGTGCAAGAGGGAATCCGCCATGGCGTGCGCAAGGTGAATATCGACACGGATCTGCGTTTGGCTTCTACGGGAGCTATTCGTCGTTTCATGGCGCAGAACCCCGCCGAGTTTGACCCGCGCAAATATTTAGCACAGACCATAACGGCCATGAAGGAGATCTGTATCGCACGTTACGAATCCTTTGGTACGGCGGGTAATGCGGACAAGATCAAGGTGCGTTCGCTGGCAGACATGCAATCCGCTTATGACGCGGGGACGTTGGCGCCCACTGTTAACTAGTGAGCCTAGTCACTTTATCACCAGGACAGCTGCAGACTCTACGCTCTCAGTTGCCGTTGTTTGGTACAGATAACGCCCCTGCGCTAGCGGGGAGGTTTTGTCAGTTTTACGGCATTGATTTTGCCGAGCGCTTGCCTCATGTGGGGTATAAGGTTGGGCGAGTTGATTCCGGCTCATATAGCCTTGCCGTTCACTCCTGGGTCCAGCCCGGCGCGACTAATAATCTGTTTCTTGTACACGGTTACTTCGATCACACTGGCCTGTTCGGCAAGCTTGCGGAGTGGGCGTTGTTGCGGGGATGCAACGTACTGTCTGTCGATTTGCCCGGACACGGATTATCGACGGGTGAGCCCGCAGTTATTGACGACTTTGGTGACTACAGTCGCGCAATCGCCGACGTACTCGTTGTTGCAAATTTACCGACGCTGCCTCTTTGGACCATGGCTCAAAGTACGGGTGGTGCCGCTCTGGTAGATTATGCTGCCAAGTATGATTGGCCTTTTTCCGCGACCGTTTTGCTTGCACCTCTGGTGCGTCCAGCGCAATGGTTCGCAATCAAAGCCGCTCATATACTGCTCAGTAAGCTTGTCGATTATGTGCCGCGCACGTTTGGCCCCAATTCTGCCGATCGTGATTTCCTTGAATTTGTGAAAGTCGATCCGCTGCAGTCTCATCGAGTTTCTCTGCGCTGGTTGGGGGCTTTGCGGCGCTGGCTCGCGGCGCTGCGGCCCGTTGATCTCGGTGTCGGATCGGCCCTGGTCATACAGGGCGAGTCAGACCTCACTGTTGACTGGCAGTATAATGTTGGCGTGATCTCGCGGCTATTTCCTGCCAGTCGTGTCGTGTATCTTCCCGGTGCGGGGCACCATCTGGCGGGGGAGTCCAATGAGTATCGGGATCGCTATCTCGTAGAAGTGGCAACTTGGCTGACCGAACAAGGGATACCGTTACGAGACTAACTGCGATAGATACCGGCTGATTGGAGCAATTCGTAAAGAGGCTGTAACTGATCGCCGTAACGCCGCCAGCGATCCACTGAAGTGGCGTACATACCTTGCCTGACCTGTACTGCGCTGGGTGTTGCAACACTTCCTTCTTTACTGTGAAAAGACAGGCATTGTTCTTCCCAGGGTAATTCGCAGTAGTTTAGTAAGTCTCGCACAACCGGCGCCGGATTTTTTACCAGCGACTCGTAGTGTAGGTCGAAAATTCTACCCGGCATCATTTGATGCCAGTGTCGCATAGTCCGATCGAACTGTAGGTAATACTGACCGCAATCAATTAGATTGAGGTTGTACTGGTAATGCAGAAAGTTGGCCGCAAAAATCTGTCGATAGTTACTTAGACAAGTGTCCATAGGGTCTCGCCGAAGGCAAATTATTTTCGCTCTTGGCAGCGCTTGTCCGATCAGGCCGAGGAAAAGAAAATTGAGTGGCAGTTTGTCGATAAAGTGCGCCGTATGCCCGGTACGTGGACGAGTACTCTCAATGTAATTTACTCCGAGGTCGGCGCTATTTGTAGCAAGCGATGCGGCAAATGTTTCAAGATCGAATAAATCGGTTACCGTTGATGCGACGGAACGTTTGACCTGCAACGGAAAGAGCGGTAACTCGCCGGCAGCGAATACTTGAGAGTGACTGGACAGCACTTGCTCTGTCAGCGTGGTGCCAGTTCGAGGCATGCCGACGATAAAGATGGGCTCGTTGGTGTCGTGACCTTTTTTGGCGCTTGTAAATGCACCTGCGCTGAATAAATCTCTGATGCCGGCGAACAGCCGTTCGCTTTTTTCTCTACTGTAGTTAACCGCGTGCGCTTGCGCTTGCTTGGCCCAGACGAGGCTGTCGAAAGCGTCTTCAAAACGACCGAGGTCTTCCTGTTCTTTGGCGATAGCGTGCCCAATATGTAATTGGTCACGTGGGCTGACAACTTTTTTGCGCAACCCATCAAGGCGGCTGAGATGGTTATCATCCTCGGTTTGTTGACGTAGCGTAGACAGAGCCGAATGTGCTTTGAAAAACAACGGTAGTATGCTGATGGACTGTTCGTATGCTGTTGCCGCCTCCTTGAAGCAGCCGGCGAATTGAAGCGATGCAGCGTAGTTGAAGTAAAGGTCTGCCTGCCATTTGCTGGACAGGCTCGTATCTCCGTTCGAGCGCCGTTGCAGCGACCGCACTGCACGCTGAAAACAGCCGAGCGCTTTTTCGTGCTCGCCAACGTGACTCAAGAGACTACCGAGGGTGTTGATTGTTGTAAGTTGTGAAGGCGACAGATGCAGTGTTTTTGTCGCCTCCTGCAAAGCGCGCTCGGGTTGCTGATCGGCCAGCAGTTGCTTCCCCAGTTCCGCATGGTATTCCGGGTTGTCAGGCGCGAGTGCCGTCGCTTTTTCGAAAATTTCAATAGATTTGCTGAGCGAGCCGTTGTGCGCGGCTACAACTCCGCACAGGAACCACGCGTCGGCGAATGTCGGATCTATTTGCAGTATGGCAAGGCAGTGCTCATGGACAGCCCGCAGCTGTCCCGCTGCCATGGCTTTCCGGGCGGCATCATGGAGTGTTGCGATCTGTTGTTTTTCGGGGTTCATGACAGTTTTATTCTATGCTGCAGCGGCGGCACTCGTCACGTGATGCTCTCCGCCGGGGTAAAAAAGGGCGGCGGTGCGCCATCCTTTTTATGTGAAGCGTTTACTTGTCGAAGCTGTAGGTAAATCGCAGGCCGATTTGCCGCGGTCTCACTACGTTGTGGTAGTAGGTGCGAAGGTTGAATAGGCCGACAGTGCGTATGTCGCTCACGTCACCCCTTACCCCGGTCTCAGCGTACTTGTTAAAGATGTTCTCGCCATACAGACCCACGCTCCAGGCATCTTTTAGCCAGGTGGCAGAAACGTATTGCAGACTGAATCCGTCCAGCTCTTCCCCGAAGTTGCGCTTGCCCACTTTGGTGTAAACATTGCTTTGTGCCGTGATTGACCAAGTGAGGTCGAGGCTTGAGCCGTCGTTCAGACCCAGTGAATAATTTGCCGAAAGAAAGCCTTGATGCTTGGGAGTGCCCGGCAACCGGTCGCCCTTAAAGCCCTCTTCGCCATCAATGATTCCGGGAGCATCGTCGGTGAGCTGCGCATTATTGTAGGAATAGGAGCCGGTGAACCACAGGTCGGGTGTAACCAGGTAATGCGCTGCGAGTTCGATGCCGTAGCTCTCTGCTTTACCACCATTTGTTTCGATAGGAATAGCGCCGAAAGTCGAGGTGGTCGGCAGGCGTATATCGTCCCAATTTATGTAGTACACCGAACCGTTCAGTAGCAGTGAGTCGCTGAATTGGGAGTGAACTCCGATCTCATAGTTGGTACTTTTATCGGACTTTACCAACGCTTCATCGGGCAGTGCACAGGCGATTTGCCTGTCATCCGGCGGTGGGTTGGGGCATGCGACCAGCGCATTTACGCCGCCGAGTCGGTAACCCTCACTGATTGTTAAGAAACCCAGGATATCGTCGGAAAAGTCATAGGACGTGTTGAACTTATAAATAACATCATCATCATCCGCATCATTTTTTTCATTTGTGAAGGGAATGATCGAATCTGGGGGTTCTCCGAAAAACACCGTATCCTGCAGCGGGAACGCTATCTGCAATGCCACCTCGTCATCGAATTTGAACCAGCGCGCGCCAGCGGTGACCTGCCATGCGTCAGTGATCTGGTAGCCGAGTTCGCCAAACGCAGCCATCTGTTTGGTGGTCTGTTTTACGGACTGGTTGTATTCCAGTGAATCGGGGCGCAGCTGCTCTCCATCGCAGCAGTCAATGAAGAACTGATCCAGCCCTGGTGTGAATTCCTGGCTCAGAGCGTCCAACTTAAAATCGCTATAAAAACCGCCGATAATCCAGCTCCAGGGGCCATCGGTTGTGGAAACCAGACGCACTTCCTGAGTGAATGTGTCCTCGTTGCCTTCGTCGCGGGTAAAGGCGGAGAAGGAAGGGAAAAATTCGTAGTACAACTCCTGATTGAGTAGTAAATCTGTCTGGTCTCGCTGGCCGTTCTCCGAATACTCGGAATAGCCTGTTGCCGACGTAAGCTCCGCGAATCCGAGGTCTGCAACCAGCTCCAGTGCAATCAGCTCATTCTTGCGCTCATTGGGCTCCTCGAAGCGAAGGGCCGCCTCGTACTTGCCCGTGCCGAAGGAATCCCTGCTGTTAACCTGCCGGCCACCCACTTTCTCGTCCTGATAGTAATAGCTTAGTGTGCTGTCCAGCCAGTCGCCGGTATAGCGCAGAGCCAGGCGGCCGGACCAGGTCTCCTGGTCGTTCACATCCTTTTTGCGCTTCAGATTGGCATTGCGGTCCTGTGACTTGGGAATGCCTTCAACTTCCTGCGGGTAGGAGACGCCTGCTTCGCGCACAAGATAATTGTAATCGATAAACCCGGGGTCGTTGAGGTAGTCGATGGATCCCCGCAGTGCGAGCCGGCCCTCAATGAGGGGAATATTGATCGTACCGCCACCCTCGTAGCCTGCATCGCTGGACTCACTGAGATCATAGACATCGCCGCGCACCTGATAGGAGAGAACATCGGTTTGGGGCTTATTTGGAATATAGCGCACGGCCCCGCCCAGGGTGCCGGCGCCGTACAGCGTACCCTGCGGTCCCATGAGCACTTCAACCCGTTCCATGTCGTTAAGCTTCAGATCAATGTAGAGCGGCACTTCACCGACATAGGTGGCGACCAGACCGCCGCCGTTATTGTCCTGGTCTGTTGCCTGAATCGAGCCCGCGCTCAGGCCCCGCACGGTAAGGGTATTGCCGCTGCGAGGCCCCTGGTCAATGACGGTCATTCCCGGCACAATTCGCGCGATATCCGACAGGTCGGTCAGACGCTGCTGCTCGATCAGCTCACTGCTGATTGAGGTAATATTGATCGGGATATCCTGAATGGACTGTGGCCTGCGCGTAGCCGTAACGATTACTTCTTCGAGGGTGCCGCTCTGTGCAGCGAGGTCTCCACAGACGATAGTGGATGCGACTGCGGCGGACAGTGCGCTGGTCTTGAATACTGAACTTTTCTGCATGTTCGCCTCTCCCAATTACGTCTACGCGCAGACCCGTGTGTATGTTCTCGGGCAGGGTTGACGTATCGGTCTTCTCTGCGACATATGGTTTTTATCAGGCACCCCTTTGGTGCAATGACAGCCTGCCTAGCTTGCATGAGCAACTGACTTGAACTCTAACATCACTAATCATGCTGCGAAAACGCGCAAAATGTCCAAAAAATACCGCTACATGCAATTTTAAACGTGGCTTGGCGGAAAGGTGTTCAGGCTTTAAAACAGAACGCGGGTGCGCAGCGTTCCCTCGACAGTGGCCAACTTTTCGAGCGCCAGCTTACTGTAATCGGCATCGATATCGATAACCACGTAGCCAACGGATTCATCGGTTTGCAGGTACTGTGCCGAAACGTTTATGCGGTTTTCAGAAAATATACTGTTAATCGCGCTCATCACACCGGGTACATTGCGGTGGATGTGCAGCAGGCGGTGACTACCCGCATGCTCTGGCAGGTTGACCTCGGGCAGATTGACCGAGGAGGTGGTCGTACCATTATCACTGTAGCGGGCCAATTTCTCGGCCACTTCCATGCCGATATTTTCCTGTGCTTCGAGCGTGCTGCCGCCGATATGGGGGGTGAGTAAGGTGTTATCAAACTGCCGTAAGGGGGAGCGGAACTCCTCGTCGTTAGAGCGGGGCTCTTTCGGGAAGACATCGATACCAGCGCCCGCCAGCCGGTTTTCCTTCAGTGCGTCAGCCAGCGCATCGATATCCACTACGGTGCCGCGGGAGGCGTTAATCAGGACACTGCCGGGACTCATTTTTGCCAGCTCCGCAGGGCCTATCAGGTCTCGGGTGGAGCTATGCTCGGGCACGTGCAGGCTCACCACGTGGGCGGTTTGCAGCAATTCGTCCAGGCTGGCAACCTGCTGGGCATTGCCCAGAGGCAACTTATTAATGAGATCGTGGAACTTGACCTGCATGCCCAGTCCCTCTGCCATCACGCCCAACTGCATACCAATGTTGCCGTAGCCAATGATGCCCAGTGTCTTGCCACGGATTTCAAAAGAGTTGGCGGCGCTCTTGTGCCATTCGCCCCGGTGGGCCGCTGCGTTTTTGCTGGCAACACCTCGGAGCAACAGGATCGCCTCCGCCAGCACCAGTTCGGCGACGCTGCGGGTGTTTGAAAAAGGCGCATTGAAAACGGCGATCCCGCGGTGGGTGGCAGCGTTAAGGTCCACCTGATTGGTGCCAATGCAGAAACAGCCCACGGCGACCAGTTTCTTTGCGGCGGTAAATATCTCCTCCGAAAGCTGTGTTCTCGAGCGGATGCCAACAAAATGCGCATCGGCGATTGCGCTCTTCAATTCTTCAACGGGCAGTGCTTTAGGGTGCTGGTCAATGTTGTTGTAGCCGGCACTCTGCAGCGCCTCCACAGCAGAGGGGTGAACGCCCTCAAGCAGCAGAAACTTGATTTTGCTTTTTTGCAGAGATTGTTGCGACATGGTTAAGGCTCCCCGGCGACCCGCTGCAGTGCCCTCCGCGAGGCGAAGGGGGGTGAAAAAAGGCGCGTATGTTACCATATGCACCCCTTGAAACTCGCACCTCTTATGGATTGATGAAGGAAACGTTGCCCGCTATCGATAACGCTATCTTGTCTCGCTTGGAATCTATTGTAGGCCCCGAGCGGCTTCTTAAAGACGAGGAGTCGCTGCAGCGATATGGACGCGACTGGACGCGTGTTTATGCACCGAGCCCAGGGGCGGTTGTGTTGCCCGGGAGTGTGGAAGAAGTGCAGGCAGTTGTGCGATTGGCGGCGGCAGAGGGTGTCGCAATTGTGCCCTCCGGTGGCCGCACTGGCCTGAGCGCCGGGGCCGTGGCGTGCAGGGGTGAACTGGTGATGGCGCTGGACCGCCTCAACGATATCGGTGACTTCAATCCTGTTGATCGCACGGTCCGCTGTGGCGCGGGGGTAGTGACCCAGCAACTGCAGGAATTCGCCGCTGCACAGGGACTTTATTACCCGGTCGATTTCGCCTCCAGCGGCTCCAGTCAGATCGGCGGTAACGTATCCACCAACGCGGGTGGCATCAAGGTGATTCGATACGGTATGACCCGTGATTGGGTTGCGGGGATTAAACTGGTGGATGGAACCGGTGAACTGCTCGATCTCAACCGCGGTCTGGTTAAAAACAATGCCGGCTATGACCTGCGGCAGCTGGTGATTGGCGCTGAGGGAACCCTTGGCGTGGTGGTGGAGGTGACCATGCGGCTCGCGGCAGCCCCGAGGGAACCCGTAGTCCTGGTGCTGGGCGTCCCCAACATGGGCGCTATTATGCGGGTGCTCGGCGTTTATCAGGGCGCTCTGGCACTGAGCGCGTTCGAGTTTTTTTCTGAACCGGCCTTGCAGAAAGTGATCGAGCACAACGGGTTGCAGCGTCCCTTTGAGACGCCCACAGACTATTACGCGTTGTTGGAGATCGAGGACCAACACGGAGCGGGAATGGACAGGGCGCTGGAGCTTTTCGAGCACTGTGTTGAACAGGGATGGGCGCTTGATGGCGTGGTCAGCCAGAGTGTGGCTCAGGCAGAATCCCTGTGGCGTTTACGCGAAGATATCTCAGAAACGATCTCACGCTGGACTCCCTACAAAAATGATATATCCACGGTTGTCTCGCGCATTCCAGATTTCCTCGCCGAGGTGGAGGCCGTGGTCAGTCAGAATTACCCCGATTTCGAGATCATATGGTTCGGTCATATCGGTGACGGCAACGTCCACCTGAACGTGCTCAAACCCGAGGGTCTGCCGATGGATGACTTCCAGCGTCGCTGTGGCGATGTCAGTCGCTGGGTGTTTGATATTGTTCAGCGCTATGGCGGCAGCGTGTCCGCGGAGCACGGCATCGGCCTGCTGAAGAAAGACTACCTGCACTTCAGCCGGTCAGCTCACGAGGTGGCTATCATGCGACAGGTTAAACAGGCGTTTGATCCTCGCGGAATAATGAATCCCGGCAAGATTTTTGATTAAGCCGACA
>OCVR010001531.1_pt1 | contig 18410 bp, 17 predicted proteins | sample 1539091 | NCBI WGS metagenome assembly OCVR01 (sample SAMEA3355530, study PRJEB22509) | marine metagenome | biome: marine; feature: coastal ocean; material: water | place: USA | collected 2010-08-07 | depth 16 m | reverse complement strand
GGTGAAGATTGGTCGCCGTTAAAAATCGCCCGCGATGGTTGTGGGTTGCCGACTTTGTCGAACACGGTTAACGAGTTGGCGGTGCTATACGCCGGTTTGGCAGCAAGCCGTGATGAAGATTGGATATGGCAGTCGATGATAGAAAACCCAGATTTGATCGGCGGATTTAACCGTTTAGACTCTACCACCATTAAGGCTTGCGGTGGCAAGGTGTTGTGCAAAGAAGGCGCCGATGGCTTGGTAGGGCTGTCGATCGAACATCCTGATTACCCACGTGGCTTAGGCATCGTAATAAAAATCGCCCATGGCTGGAACTCTCAGGCATCGTGGTACGTAACACGCGGCATCCTCGGTAGCCTTGGTTTTGAGTTGCGTAACCCGTATTCGCTACATCGCCAAAAGGCGTTTTTAGTGCCGGGCATCGTGCCCGAGTCGCGTTTGCCGCAACTAGAAAAAGTGCTAACCTGGAACGACTGGGATCCTGATAAGGACCGTTACGAATACGACTACACGGATTACTGCCATGACGATTGAACGCATACACAACTGGATAAACGGTCAGGCTTGCGAGGCCACCGATGACTCATGGATTGAAAACATTAATCCTGCGACGGGCGAAGTTATTAATTTGTTGCCGCGCTCCGATGAGCAAGACGCTTTTGATGCTGTCGCTGCCGCGCACGATTGTTACTTGTCTGGTGGGCAGGGTAATGCGGGCGCTGCTGGGCTGAATGCGAGCCAGCGCTGCGATTTATTGATGGCGGTTGCCGACGCTATGGACGAACGCTTAGAAGAACTCGCGCTTGCCGAATCGTTAGACAGTGGCAAGCCTTTCTTGAATGCGCTTAATATCGATGTGCCGCGTTCGATTGAGAACTTGCGCTTTTATGCCAAAGCTGCTGCTGCGCAAACGACGCCTGCGGTTGCCGGTGAAAATTCAATTAATTACGTACTGCGCCAACCACTTGGCGCGGTGAGTTTAATTACTCCTTGGAATTTCCCGTTGCATCTTCTTACCTGGAAACTAGGTCCTGCTTTAGCAATGGGTAATTCCGTCATCGCCAAGCCGTCCGAGATTACTCCAACTACGGCATCGATGCTGGGCCAGTTATTTGCGGAAGTTAAAGCACCAGACGGTTTGTTTAATGTGGTGCATGGCTTCGGTCACGAAATCGGCGACGCTTTAGTCCGCCATCCTCACGTGAAGGCGGTGTCCTTCACCGGCGGAACTGCGACCGGGAAAACCATTGCCACTGTTGCCGCACCTTTGCTGAAGAAAACTAGTTTCGAATTGGGTGGCAAGAACCCGAGCATCGTTTTTGCGGATTGCAATTTAGAGCAGTCTATCGCTTCAGTAGCACGCGCTGCTTTCTTCAATAGCGGGCAGGTTTGTTTATGCGGTTCACGTGTGCTTGTTGCAGCTGAAATCTACGACGATTTCGTAGATGCTTTAGTAGAGCAAGCCTTGCTATATCGCGATCGAATTGGCCCGATGGTTTCCGCAGAGCACCGCGAAAAAGTAATGTCCTATATTGAGCTTGCCAAGGAAGAGGGCGGCGAAATTGTTTGTGGTGGCCAAGCTTATGGCGATCCTAATGGCGCATTCTTTGAGCCAACGGTCATCACGGGCTTAAGCCACGACTGCCGCACCGTTCAAGAAGAGATCTTTGGTCCAGTCGTAACGGTGCATCCATTCGATGACGACGAACATGCCTTAGAGCTAGCTAACGACACCGAATTCGGTTTGGCCTCTTCGGTCTTTACAAGCAACCTGCAACGTGCTCACCATTTCGCTGAGCACATTCAGTCCGGTATGGTGTGGGTTAACGATTGGAATCTCCGCGACTTGCGTGTGCCATTCGGTGGTATGAAACAGTCAGGAGTCGGACGCGAGGGTGGTGATTACTCCTTTAAATTCTTTAGTCAAGATCGCAATGTGTGCGTGCGTTACAACTATGAGTAAAGGCGAAATCGTATCTGGGTGTTTAGCCCCGCATCCGCCGCACTTGGTTTACGCTGCTAACCCTCCACAAAATGAACCACGTTCAAGTGGGGCTGGCGCTTGGCAAGCATTACATGACGGCTACCAGAAACTGCAGCAGTCCTTAGACGCTAAGGACTTCGATGTGTTGATCATCCATACTCCGCACTGGAAAACGCGTGTGGGTCATCACCTGCTAGGCGTGCCACAGTTTTCCGGTTTGTCGGTAGATCCGATTTTCCCGAACTTGTTCAGATTCAGCTTCGACTTAGAGGTCGATGTCGATCTTGCGGAAAGCATTTGCGCGGCTGCCGAGCAACGCGGTCTCGAAATGCACATGATGCGCAACCCAGATTTCCGAGTTGATTACGGCACGATTACGTCATGCCACCTCGCGCATCCGCAGTGGGATAAAAAAATTGTCTGCATCTCATCAGGCAGCACCCACACCGACTACTCCAACGAATCGGGTGAGTTAGAAATGCTTGCACTCGGCGAAGCAACTCGCGAAGCAGTTGAGAAGTCAGGCAAGAGGGCGGTGCTGTTGGCATCCACATCTTTGTCGCATCGTCACTTCACTTCTGAGCCGGCTGACCCTGAAGATCCGCAATACGAGCATATTTACAACGCTAATCAATCTGCTTGGGACGAACACGTTCTCGGTTTGATGCGCGAGGGTAAGTGCCAGCAAATACTCGATGAGATGCCCGATTTTATTGAGCAAGCCATCTCGGAATGCAGAGAGGGTGCGCTCACCTGGTTATTTGGCGCTCTCGGCGTGCCTGATTATCCGGGCGAGGTTTATGGTTACGGCACCGTGATTGGTACGGGCAACGCTGTCGTCGAGTGGCGAGGACCGAAGCAATGAGCGTAGTTCTCGGATTCGTCGCTCCCAGTCGACCACAACTGCTGCTAGCAGCAGAGCGCAACGAAGGTTGGCAGCGCCTGCATGACTCCTTCGCAGATGCGCGGCAACAGTTGGTAGATTCTGGCGCGGAACAGTTGCTGATTTACAGCACACAGTGGCACAGCATCATTGGCCATCAAATGCAGGCAGATCCAAACCCGCGTTGGTCAAAGGTTGACGATGATTTTCACGATTTAGGAACGATTAATTACGACCTAAAAGTAGATGCTGAATTCGCCGAAAGATATTGCGAAGCGGCGAAGAAGCGTGGTTTAGCTGCGCGTACCGTTAACTATCATGGCTTCCCAGTCGACACCGGCTCTTTAGTCGTCGCGCAGTTACTTAACCCCGACAACCGCATTCCAATAGGTATCGTCTCGTGCAATGTTTATGCCGACCGCGGTGAAACTTTGGTGCTAGGTAAGGCTGCTCGCGATGCCATTGAAGCTAGTGGCAAAAAAGTTGCTGTAGCTGTTTCGACTTCATTGTCCAACCGGATGTACACAAAAGCGATTGATCCGAAAAGCGATAAAATTTATTCACAAAAAGACGATGAATGGAATCGCAAGCTTCTTGAGTTGCTTGAAGAGGGTCGTCTCGAAGATGTCTCTCAACTTGCGCGTCAGTTTGCAACCGAAGCTCATGGCGAGCAACGCATGAAAGCGATGTGGTGGCTAGCTGCAGTAATGGGCGAGACCAATAATTACAGCGGCAAACTATTCGGTTACGAAGCGGTTTATGGCACTGGCCAAGCTTTGTTGTCTTTGTGTCCGCAGCGCAGTTCTTCGCAGTTATTTGAATACGATGAAGATAGCAGCGAAACGTACCAAGGCGACCGTAATATCCTGTCAAAATAAAACATGTCTGACTCCATCATAAATACTGACAACGCTCCCGACCCAGTCGGGGCTTACCCGCACGCTCGTAGAGTAGGCAATTTGCTTTTCTTGTCAGGCGTCGGTTCTCGGACTCCGCAGACTAACGAAATACCTGGCGGTCCCATAGTGGACGAAAACGATAAGCCGCTTGATTACGATGTCGCCGCTCAGACCGAACAGGTTGTTGCGAATATTAAGGCAGTGTTAGCCGCCAGTGGTTTAACACTGAACGATGTCGTTGATGTTACCGCTTATTTGATTGACATGAAACGTGACTTCAGTGCCTATAACGAAGTATACGCTAAACACTTCACTGGTATCCAGGCGGCTCGCACGACATTGTCGATTCGCAATCTACCGACACCAATAGCAGTTGAATTCAAAGTCATAGCAGCTTTTAGCGTATGAAAATAATCGATATCAGCCCATTGATTGACGAGCACTTGGCCGTGTGGCCGGGCGATGTTGAGTTTAGTCGCGAAGTGAGTTGCGATGTCAAGCAAGGTGACCATTTCGGATTGAGTTCGTTTACCACTACCACGCATCTCGGTGCACACACCGATGCGCCAAATCATTACCTGGCCGACGGTGGAGGAATCGAATCGGTAGATTTAGGGAACTATTACGGCGACTGTCAAGTGATTCACGTTAACGTCGCGGCGGATTGTCGCATTCAGGCAAGCGATTTGAAAACAGCGATAACGTCCACGCGTGTTTTGTTGCGCACAGATTCTTGCCCTGACCGCACTACTTTCAACACGGACTTCAATGCGTTGTCCGTAGAATTAGTGGTATACCTGCAAGAGCAGGGGGTGATCCTCGTTGGTATCGATACGCCATCAGTTGATGCCTACGCATGCAAAGAGCTTCAGGCGCATCATCAAATATCGACGACTAACATGGCCATCCTTGAAGGTATTGATTTGAGCCAGGTAGCAGAAGGGCATTACACGCTTTGTGCCTTGCCACTCAAAATAGCTCACTCAGACTCTTCGCCGGTGCGCGCAGTTTTAGTCGACTCGAATTCTTGAGCATTAAGCCCCAACTCGGCGCGGACATCAACAGGCCCACGGTAAATCTGCTTAACCGCTCGTTGTGCTGTTTCAGCAAGTTGCGGGTCGGACTCTTTCAGCAATCGCTCTAGGTGGCGCAAGTACTGTACGGTCATGCGCGCAATGCGCACGAAGTCTCCGGGAGCAGCGCTAGTGAATTTGTTTAAGCGATAAAAGTCGCAGCCATTAGCGTACTCGTATATCGCCGCCGACATGGATTCATCAAGTTGCTTGATAGTCGACTCTAGACCTGACATCACCTCTTGGTCGCGCGCATGTTCAACGACACGCTTGGCTCGGCGAAGCAATTCTTGAATAGGACGTAGTACATACTTTGGGTAAGTATCACGTGGGCGTCCTTGGTGGATGGTTGCGGCTACCAAGGCCGATAATGCTTCGGGGGTAATGTTTTCTAAGATGCCTTCGTAAAGCATTTCGGTTAATTGTATTTCGTAGCCAAACAGGTGTAGGCTCGTTCGCCCACGCCCTAAGATTTCGCTGCCTTCGCCAATGTAGCCCATGGCACTCAAAAACTCGAAACGCTTTTTAAGCAGCGCACGCATGTGTCGACGATTGCGTTCTTCGCGTTGCTTAGAATGTTCACGCGCCTGGTATGCGGCGAATGATCTCTCCCAGACTTTGGTAGCTTCTTCTGAGCCCGCAATACCATGCAGGTGTACTAATGTCGCATAATCAAGATTAAAGCGCGAAGTGATTGGTTCGACGCTGCCATCTTGAATACGATGAATCGGTGCGCCCATGATATCGTCAAATTCAAGAACACTGTAAACCAGTCCCTCCTCGTCCATGCCGAGACGACCGGCACGGCCAGCCATTTGCAGATAATCTCGCGTGCGCATGTAGTCAAAATCAATGCCGTCAAATTTCATTAACGAATCAAAGACTACACACCGCGCCGGCATATTGATGCCCATCGCGAAAGTTTCGGTAGTGTAGAGCAACTTAATCAATGCCTTCGAGAATAAACGCTCTACGATTTCTTTTTGCTGCGGCAACATACCAGCATGGTGGTAGCCAATGCCGCGTTCAAGGATGTCATGTAAATCCGCCATCGCACCACGCTCGTCATTAAACTTGAATTCACCTTTGGCTTGCTGCCAAATTTCCTCAAACTGTTTGCGCTCATCTTTGTTTGTCAAGGAACGATTGCGCGCAGCACTACGCGCTTTGCTTTCAGTCAGCTTGCGTGAAAAGCAAAAATACAGTGCCGGCAAATTATTGTCATTGATGATGCTGTTCAGTAACTCAGTGTCGTCACGGCGTTTGAAATTACGATTACGTGATTGCTTTGAGAAACGCTTAGCTACTTGCTTCAACCGATGTTGGCCGAAGATTCCAGCCTTGGGGTGGAACAAATGGTGCTTTAACGGCACCGGTCGCTTCGTCTCTTCGACAATAGTGATAGGTCGCTCACGAACTCTTTCTAGCCACGCTGCGAATTGACCTAAGTTGGCAATGGTTGCCGACAGCGCCACGATAATCACATTCTTCGGTAGAAACATCAGCGTTTCTTCCCACACTGATCCGCGCTCGGGATCGTCCATAAAGTGCACTTCGTCAAAAACCACCACGCCAACATTTGCCAGTGACTCGGCGTCTTCAATTAAAGTGTTGCGTAAAATCTCGGTGGTCATCACCAATACTTGCGAATCTGATTGCAAGCTGATGTCTCCGGTGCTCAACCCAACACTCGGAATGGCCTCATCTTCAGTAAAGTCGCGAAACTTCTGATTAGATAAGGCTTTAATCGGCGCGGTGTACAGCGAGCGCTTGCCTTGTGAAGTAGCCAAGTGAATGGCATACTCGGCTACCAACGTTTTGCCGGCACCAGTGGGGGCGGCTACTAAAACATTGTGGTCGGTATCGAGTGCTGCCGCAGCCTTACGCTGAAAGTTCGATAGCTCGAATCCTTTGAAATGGGAGGGTCCTAAGTTGGACATGGCCATAGCATGGGTGGAAACAGAGCGTGGGTCAAGGTAGAACATGGGAATGCGTTTCCCCATGCACCGTTCCTCCAGTATTTTTGTCGGCCTCATCGCCATCGTCGGTGCCAGTGTTTTATCCTCATGCGCTGATTCTTCGGCTAGCATGCGCGATATATCTAAGTTTCAAGTCAACCAAGTGCCGACTGTGGTTGGCCAGCCGCTCCCCGCACAATGGGGCGCCATGTTCGACTTTGTAATGGCTAAGGCGCCCATGCTCGACCTTGATGACCCACAGAGTCTTGAGCAAATCAAGGGACTGGTACGTCAGGTACCGTGGATTGACCCATCTACCGTTAAGGTGCATCTTGCGATGCCGGACGGTGTGAGACTTTATTACAGGTCGCTGATACCTGTTCTTGTCATTCGCCAAGGCGGGCGAGCGGTCGGCTTACTTTCAAAAGATGGGCGTGCGTTACCACCCGGCTTTAGGGAGGATCAACTATCCATGTTTCTGAGTATTAACATTCCTGAGGGCATTGCGTTGCCATCTCCAGGAGACAGTAGTTCGGCAGGATTACTGCAAGAAGCAGTGCGCATTTTCCCTGAGGTCGACCAGTTGAAGGCCTTGACAAAATTGAGTATCGTCGCCATTCAGCAGCAGGCAGACTACCGCGCTACGGAGTCTGATATCATGCCACCCTTGACCTTCGTTACAGCCGACGGCCTCGAAATAGAATGGGGGCGCTCTCGCGACACTCCCGACCCGTTTAGCGTCGATGCCAACAAGCGTCCGCTTACTCTAGAGCGTAAAGGGTTTCGCTTATCGCAATTAATGAAACAATTCCCGAACCTGGTTGGAGTGGGACGCGTTGTGCTAGATGACCCCCTGGTAAAGGTTTTTGATCGTCAGGGCAAACCTATGGCGCTAAAGAGCGATATCTTATAAATGCAGCATCACTCAAGCTCGACGGACGGCACCTTTGGTTGGCGACTAGTTGAGTTGGCGTGCCTAGGGCTGTCGGCAGTAGCTCCCGAGTTTATTTCGCCGACCCAGGCGTTGTTGGTGGCTTTAAGCATCGAGCTGCTGCGTGGCCACTCTGCAACAACGCGCCATGTTCTGGTGTTATACGCGATAACATTCACGTTGCAAATGTTACGCGCCGACAGTTCATGGTGGCACGCCGCCATTCTTTGTGGCGCAGCAATCATTCTATTACCTGTTAGCGAACGACATCCGAAGTTGCGCACCGCCGGTCTTTACTATTTGTGCATCACCGCTATCTTCGCAATCCTTAGCGCCACTGGCTTACAGCACGGCTTGCCATCCAGTAATTTATTTGCTTCTTTTGGTGTCGACCACACATCGTCCGAGCAAACGATTTTATTAGGTAACCAAGTCAGCGCGGCATTCGCCAACACATGCTTGCCACTGCCGCACCACTTCGCGCCGTATCCACTTGATACCAGTCATGATATTCAGCAACAAGCTTTATTTGCATTAGCAATACTGCTTGCGCTCGCTGTTGTCGCCACGCGTCGTGACTCAATAAAGATAACCGCCGCCGTCTTCGTTCTAGCGGCAACTTGCTTCGCTTACTTCTCGCCACCGACCACCGCGCAAATATGGATACCATCCGCAACAGAGGGGTGGATGGTTTTCGAGGTGCAAAGTGATGGTGGGGTGGTGGTGCGTGAAGCTGGCGCCGACGAAGGGCTACCTACGACAGATTTGGCAGCTATCGAGCGTCATCCTCTTGGCGTTCCAGTAGATACCGGCTCTACGCAATGGACACGTATGCTAGAATTGTGGTCTCTAGCGCGTTGCGAAGACGTAGCCGAGCATAACTCTCTGCATAACAGATATTTAGGCTCGATACGCTATTCGGTAGACGCCAACGGTTATCTTGTGATTGCGCCCTTGCCCTAAGCATAGTTTCGCACTACAATATCCGACCCTAATAAGCGGATGTCCCGCTTCATCAGTTAGATGCGTCCTACTACATCACATTTAAATTCAATGACCATTGCCCGCGAGTGGCACATGGTTGACGCTGAAGGCGTTACTCTTGGTCACATGGCAACTAAAATTGCTATGGTACTCATGGGTAAGCACAAGCCTACAGTTTCCGAACATTATGATTGCGGCGATAACGTTATCGTTGTTAATGCAGCCAAGGTTCATGTCTCAGGCAACAAATCTGAGCAAAAAGCATATGTTCACCACACAGGTTACCCTGGTGGTCAACGTTCTGTTCCATTTGCAAAGATACTTGATGAAAAGCCAGAAGAAATCGTAATTAAAGCTGTTAAGCGTATGATGCCAAAGAATAAGTTGGGCCGTCATATGCTAAGCAAGCTACACGTTTATGGTGGTGCCGAGCATCCTCATGCAGCGCAGCAACCACAAGCTTTAAGCATTCAATCTAAGAATTAAACAATAAAGATGACTGAAAATACAATAACCCCAACCGAAGAAGTCACAGTAGATATTGCTGTAGAAGAAATTCCTCAGGTTGACCCTACAGGTCGCACCGGCGATGCAGCCGCCAACGGTTTTTACTGGGGCACTGGCCGTCGTAAAAACGCTGTAGCTCGTGTTCGCATCCGTCCTGGCAAAGGTGAAGTCGTCGTAAATGGCAAGCCACTTGACGTGTACTTTGACCGTGCAGTCGATCACACGGAAGCGCTTTCACCATTGGTAACACTTAAGTCGTTAAAGAAAGTCGACGTTTTTGTTAACACTCATGGTGGCGGAATGACTGGCCAAGCTGGTGCCATCCGCATGGGGCTTGCACGCGCATTGTTCGTCTGCTACCCAGATTCACATGGTTTGCTTGCTGCAGCCGATCACTTCACACGTGACTCGCGAATGGTCGAGCGTAAGAAGTACGGTCGTCACAAGGCTCGTCGTGGACATCAGTGGGGCAAGCGCTAAACCGCTTATTTCCGCTCTCAAAACAAGGTTGGCTTTTTCGCCAACCTTGTTTTTTTATTCCCTACGCTTGGGATTGGTCGCAGGTTGTTGTATTCTAGGGGCGGTAAATAACGACATGGCAGGACACTCACACTGGGCAAACATTCAACGCACTAAGTCTAAAGAAGACGCAAAGCGTGGTAAAGTATTTTCGAAATGGGCGAAGCACCTTATGGCTGCGGCGCGTGAAGGCGGGAGCGATCCGGCGATGAACCTCAAATTGCGTTATGCCGTTGACCATGCCAAGGCTGATAACATGCCTAAAGATTCTATTGAGCGTGCCATTAAAAAAGGCGCCGGCGAGCTTGAAGGCCAGGTCCTTGAAGAGGTAATGTACGAAGGCTACGCTCCGGGTGGTGTAGCAGTAATGATTGAAACTCTGACGGATAACCGTAATCGCACCGCACCCATCGTGCGTGCAGCGATGTCGAAGCGTGGCGGCTCGATTGCTAATAATGGCACGGTAAGTTATATGTTCCATCGCAAAGCCGTGTTTGCGTTAAGCCGCGAGGGCGTCGACGAAGAACAGCTCCTAGAAGTGGCACTTGAAAATGGTGCCGAAGATGTCACGACAGACCAAGAAGAAATCTTTGGTGTCGAAGGCCCCACCGAATCATTCATGGAGTTAACCCAAGCCTTTGAGGCTGCTGGTTATAAGGTTTTAGACGCAGCGTTGCGTTATATTCCTGACAACTACGTTGCTGTTGACGAGCCCACAGCTAATTCTTTAGAAGCCATCATCGATTTACTCGAAGACGACGACGATATCCAGGCCGTTCACCATAACGCCGAATTCCCATCATGAAAACCCCAACACGCCCACTGTTCGTTTTGTCCGCTAATGCTGATGTCATCGCTGCTTGTAACGAGGCGGCTGATCTCGCTGGCGCTGCCGTTGCTAGCGTGAGTGTTTGTGACGCGCTCTCTAAGTTAGAAGGCGGTAACTTTGATGGGCTGGTAGTCGTCGACCCGGCGTTTATGGCACCTCTTTCGATTCACGAGTTTACTTTGAACTTCTTGCGCGAACATCGCGCTTTGTTGTTCCTTTTGACTCCAGGCGATGCGCATCACGCCGACGGCTTAGCGCGTTTCGTTGGTGCTCAAGCAGCTATCGCTATGCCTGTAGACGCTGCGAACCTTGCCGACCACTTGGCTTCACCGTTTGGCGCACCTACGGCATTACGGCCTGATCCTTTGCCGACTGCCGATACTACGGCTTTGTCTGAATCGCTAAACGAGATACTCAAGGGCCGCGAGCCACAATCGCGCGAGCGTTTTCTAGAAGCAGTAGCCGATTCAGAAACGGGTTTGCATACTCCTGAATTCTGGCAGCACCGTCTCGAAGAAGAGTTCAAGCGTTCTGCTCGATTTAGATTTCCATTGGGCTTAGCGGCTTTCAGCTGGGAAGGCGAGATCAGTCAAGATGTGCTCCTCGAACTTTCAGGTTTGTTGTTGCTCGATACACGTGATGTTGATGTAGCTGCACATGTTGCCGACCATTCTTTAGTTGCGATGTTGCCGCACACCGGCCCTGAAGGCACGCGGATGTTCGCGGAACGCGTTATGAAGTCCATCGCAGAGCACAACCTGGTCGATTTGCTCGGCGAGTCTCTCGAAATGGTTTCAGCTACTGCAGTGGCACCCGATGCGTCATTAGTAAACTCGAATGCGTTTTTGGCGCAAGTGCTTCCTAGCCAAGATAGCCTCGAGCTCGAACTCTAAGACTGCGGCGCTTCGATAAAGTCGGCTATTTTCCATTCACTAGCGATAGTGAATGAAGAGAGCTGTTCGTTGTCAGGCAAGCTACGAATGATTGGATCGCTGATGTCAACGATTAAACGTTTGCCTTTAGCGTCAATAAAGTTACGCGGTGCAAAATCAATCTGTGCACCGAAGCTTCCCTCGCCCGACTCTAGCGAGAAATAATGTTGTGCGACGCAAACCGTGCCAATAATTCGGCTATCGTTGTATCCCCACCAAATCAAAACTTTTCCGTCGCTAAGAGTTTCGCTAGACATCACTTCTAGCTCAAAGGCATATTTGCGCGTGCTACCAAGTTGCTCATCAAGCTGCGGACGGCTAATCAGGTAGGCATCGAAGGTGGCGCCGTAATTGCGTTTTAGCTCGCGCGCAAAGCAAGTATATTCGGCCTGGGCTGCGTCGTTCGACAGAGCGGCGAAGAAACTTTTAGCGCATTTTTCGGCTGAACTGAAGTCTGGGCGCTCGACTAAAGCCTGCGCTGCTTGTGGGCATGATTGACACGCAGACAAGAAAAGAGCAACTAAGCTCAGTAGAAGGGTAGGCAGAGGGGCTCGCACTCTTTTATATTGGTGTATTCCACATGCTTAAGCAATCCCTTTACAGCAAACTCTTAACATCCGCTTTATTGCTGATGCCGCTCGCATGCAGTCCACCGCCTGCGCAATCTAGTGATTTGCAGTTCGGCAACACTTTGCAGTCGCTTGGCACTCTATGGGCTGGAGAGCGCGTGACTCTTCGCTTTGATTTCATCAACCACCGCGATGTGGCCGCGATAATCAGCCGTATAGAGACGAAATGCGGATGTCTTAGCCCCCGCGTATTTGTAGATGGCAAGCAGCGTAACCTTCCGGTGTCACTAAATGCCGGCGAATCTGGCTACGTCGAAGTCGAGTTTGATACGGCGGGCTTTAAAGGCACAAAAGAAACCGGCGCGAATATTTACGTGTTGGGCTCTCAGCAACCCATATCGCTCGACGTTAGTGCCTTTCTCCGCAGTTGGTTCAGTCAGCAGCCATCACGTATCGTTTTTGACGAAAGCGATGGCTTGAGTGAACAACGCATGACAGTGGAATTTACCGGCCAACAACCCTTTGTCTTTAGTGAAGTGATCTCAGTCTCTCCACCTTTGCAAGTTCATTTAATTGCTGGTGCTCAGCCATCGGTCACGCAAAGTGTCGAATTAGTCTTGCCGCCACAGTCAAGGCAAGGCACGCAAACTGCCACCTTCAGTCTTCTCAGTGACTACGATGGCTTTCGTACCGTATCGATGGTGCGTTACTCGACCACGCCGCCAATCTTTACGGTGCCAAATGGCAAGTTATTGCTTGGCGAGGTGCCCGCTGCAATGGCGAGTTTTGCTGCAGTCGACGTTGGCGCAAATACCGGAACTCTTGAGATGGTGGGGGCTGTTATTAATGGCATCGAAGTGAGCTCCGTACGTATTCAAGAACTAGAAGATGGCAAGCGCTTTCGAATTCAGTTGTCCATTACTCCGCCGACCGATGGTGGTGCTTTTGCCGGTGAGTTGGTTATTGATTTAATTCACCACTTTGATGGGAAAACAGTGCCCGTAAGCCGTAAGATTCAAGTATTCGGTGTTTCACCCACCACCCATTTGTAATGAAGTACATGTCCCGTTCCGTTTTGATTGTTGCCAGTTTGGTATTGGCAGCCTGTGGCCAAAGTTCTCCTGATGGCAGCCCCTCGCTCAGTGACCTAAAATTCGAAAAAATCGATAGCGATCTTGGCGAGGTTTACCAGCAACATACCTACGATCTCGATTTTCCTTTTGAAGTCGACGGTGACGATGCCATCGTCATCTCTGCAATCGATACTTCGTGTGGCTGTACGGATGCTTTCATTTATCCAGCTTGGGACACCGAAACTTATGGCGATGTCTGGCCACTTAATCAGCCCATCCCTGCGGGTGCGAAAGGCTCTGTTCGGGCCACCTTTGACGGCTCACGCTATAAGCGCGACAAATCCTCAACGATCACTTTGCGTGGCAACTTCTTAGAGCGCAAGGCGACTCTTGGTGTAAAGGCTTTCGTAAAGCCGGTGTTTGATGTGCAACCGCAAAACATTAACTTCGGTGAAATAATCACTTCGGCTCTGATTGAGAAATCTTCTGAAAAGATGATTACCGTTACGGCTATGAAGGGTTACGAAATTGAGCGTTGGGTGCGTGTTCCTACCGGAGTTGAAGTGAATCCTGTTGGTGAAGTGACGGAATTAGAAGGTGGCGCTGTTTCACAACAATATCGAGTCGCCATTAATTCAAATATAGCATCGGGCCCAATGGCTTCTTCTGTTGATGCCGAGACTTCACTTGGTGTAAATTTAACTTTTACTGTGGCTGCTAGGATTTTAGGACCGGTGCGTTATGCACCCGCGCAGCGAGTCGCTTTCGGCATCTTTGACGAGGGGCAGCGTAAGCATCGCACCGTCAAACTCGAGTCAACCCGAGGCGCTCCGAATATGCCTACGCCAACAGCCGAAATTGTCGGTAGTGCAAAAGACGCGATTGTAATCGAAGAGATTGCGCCAACAGAGGCGGGTTACCAAATAAAGATGATAATCGCCGAAACCGTGCCTCCCGGAAACTATAACGGTTTATTGAAGATATCGTATCCAGGCAACCCCGATTACGAACAACATGAAATGCGAGTAAACGCGCGCATCCGTAAAAAGTGAGAAAGAAACTAGGCGAAATGCTGCGCGAAAGTGGCGCAATAAGCGAAGAACAGCTTCGTGAGGCTTTAGCCGTGCAGAAGCAACGTTCGGTCTTGCTGGGCGAGCAGCTGATTGTGCAAGGTGCTTGTGGCGAAGGCGTGGTCTATCGGGCGTTGGCCAAGCAAGCATCCATGGCCTATGTGAACCTAGAAAAAAGCACTCCCGCTGAGCACATCACCTCGTTGCTCGCAAAGCAGGCAGCCTATGAATTGATGTCCCTGCCAGTTGCTGAAAAAGACGACGCCTTGTTGGTGGCAATCAGCGACCCACGGCAAGCGGTGGCCGTCGATACTTTGAACTTTTTGCTTGAGCGTGAAATTCGTTTGGTGATTGCATCGCCAAGCCATTTACGCGCTGCGCTTGAACGCGCTTACGGCCCCGACGAATCATCACCGGCGCAGCAGCCGCTTAGTGGTGGGCAGCATGATGAAGCTCCTATTGTCCGCTTGGTAAACAGAATGTTTGCCGACGCGGTAAAGCAGCGTGCCTCTGATATTCATATTGAGCCATTCGCCAATCGTGTGCGCATTAGATTTCGCATCGATGGTAAATTGGTGATTGCCGATGAGCACCCAACCGAGGTGTTTGCGCCATTGATTTCGCATGTCAAAGTGAGCGGTGGTCTCGATATCGCAGAAAAGCGCCGTCCTCAAGACGGACGTATCGAGCATACTGTCGATGGTCACGAGTTAGATGTACGTGTTTCGGTGCTGCCAACGAATAATGGACAAACGTGTGTTATGCGTTTGCTCGACCGCGAGGCGAACTTAATATCGTTAGCTGATTTGGGCATGAATGAAGAATCACTCGAGTGGTTCTCGAGTTTGATAGAGCGACCATCCGGTATATTCTTGGTTACTGGGCCAACGGGTTCGGGTAAGACCACGACTCTTTACGCTGCACTGCAAACACTCAACCGGCCCGATAAAAAGATTTTGACGGTTGAAGACCCAGTTGAATACCGCATCCCGGGTATCAATCAGGTGCAGGTGCATCCGCAAATCGGTCTGACTTTCCCACGAGTGTTGCGTTCGTTTTTGCGTCAAGCGCCAAACGTGGTGTTGGTCGGTGAGATCCGTGACCGCGAAACTGCAGAGGTGGCGATTCAAGCTTCACTTACAGGTCACCTGGTGTTCTCTACGGTGCACACAAACGATGCGCCTAGTGCTGTAACGCGTTTGCTCGATATGGGCGTCCCGGCGTTTTTGATTGCTACCTCACTGCAAGGTGTGTTGGCCCAGCGCTTGTTGCGCCGTTTGTGTTCAGAGTGTGCTACCGAAGAAGATGCCTCGGCACTAGAGCAAAGTGTTTTGGGGGTTGCTGCGGGCACGAAGTTGAAACGTCCGCAAGGTTGTCGCTATTGCACCGGCACCGGCTATCGCGGACGCATAGGGGCTTACGAGTGGCTTGGCCTCGATGCGGGCATGCGCGAAACTTTGTTTCAAAGCGATGACCCAAGTGATTTTTCTGCTGCGGCAATGGCGTCACCGAATCTTAAGCGCTTAAAGCACGATGCCGTGGCGAAGGCTATAGCTGGTTTGACCACAGTTGAAGAGGTATTAAGGGTAACGAAGGTTGAGACGGTTGCCGATAATGGAGAAACTAATCAACAACCCCAATCACAAGAGTAAATAAATGAGCGAAATTCCATCTGGCAGTTTAATCGATGAGTGGCTTCGTGCAGTCGCTGCACAAGAGGCCTCCGACTTGCACGTAGGTGCTCGCCGTCGTCCTATGATGCGCGTCTCTGGCACCTTAATTCCTGTAGTTGAAACCATTCTAACTAGCGACGAGAGCGAAGAAATTTGCTTAGGTATCGTGCCCCCTCACAAGTTGGCCGAAGCGAAAGAATTCGGGTCAACTGATTTTTCTTTCGACCACGATAGCGACCGTTACCGTGCTAACGTGTTCCGCCAACGTAATTCCTGGGCGTTGGTTTGCCGTCGTTTGCCAGCTGACCGTTTGTCCTTTGAGCAAATCGGTGCGCCACCAGTAATGAAAGCCATGGCTTACTTGCCACGGGGTTTAGTGTTAGTGACCGGACCAACGGGTTCCGGTAAAACTACAACTTTGGCGTCGATGATTCACGAGATCAACGAGAAGCGCTCTGAGCATATTATCACTTTAGAAGACCCTATCGAATTCGAGCACGAGTCGCTGAAATCGGTGGTGAACCAGCGTGAAATTGGTGAAGACACCACTTCGTTTTCAGAAGCATTACGCCGCGTGCTACGTCAAGACCCTGACGTAATCATGCTCGGAGAAATGCGTGACCTCGAGACAACGGCAGCTGCTATTACTGCTGCTGAAACCGGCCACTTAGTTTTTGGTACATTGCACACCACCGGTGCGGCGCGAACAGTAGATCGCATTATCGACCAGTACCCTAAAGAGTCACAAGAACAAGTGCGCGCGCAACTTTCTGTATCTTTGCAAGCTGTGGTTTCACAGGTGCTAGTGCCTCGCGCAGATGGTCGCGGGCGCGTAGCAGTCTTTGAGGTGATGGTGCGCAATTCGGCTATTGAAAACCATATCCGCAAGGGCGAGACTTTTAAAATTCCCTCGGTGATGCAAACCCAACGACGCATCGGCATGCAGTTGCTCGATGACCATCTTTTCGAGCTAGTCCAAAGCGGGGTCATCGTTTCCGAAATAGCTTTGCAATACGCACAATTCCCGTCTGACTTACGCACGCGTTTAAGTAGCGGCTAAATAATGAGTAACGCAACACAGTTAATCGGTGAAATTTTAATTGACCTCGGCGCATTAAGCGGCGGTCAATTGCAAGTTGCATTGGGCGAGCAACGACGCATGGGCGGACGCCTAGGCGAGATATTGCTGGCCAAAGAGATCATCACCGATGAGCAGTTGTCGCAAGCTTTGGCACGTCAGCAGCACCTCGAATGGATGCCATCCTCCGAGCTTAAGCCTAGTGATGAAGCGCTAGAGATGCTTGATGCAGGCAGCGCCCGCGCGTTTTGCGCTTTACCCTTAAGTGTGTTGCAGGGGCAGTTGCGAATCGCAATTGGTAATCCCGAGAACTTGCCGCTGCTTGGTGACATCGAGCAAATGAGCGGTTGCAAAGTAGTGCCGGTGTTGGCTTCTGAGACTGCAATTGCAGAGGCTGTAGATAAGTTTTACCAGAAACAAGTAAAAGCTAAACGCGAGGCCGAAGAAGAGGTCTCCTCGTCGGCGCCCATTGTTCGTTTGTTAGAAGGCATTCTTACACGCGCTGTTAACGATAAGGCAGCGGATATTCACTTCGAACCCTATCGTGGGCAATTCCGCATTCGCATGCGTTCCGACGGCGTGCTCTACGAAATTGATCCACCGCCAGCTCACTTGGCTACGGCATTAGTGTCACGCATTAAGGTCTTGGCTAACCTCGACATTTCAGAAACACGCATGCCTCAAGACGGTCGTATTGATCTTGTTCTGGCAGGCCATCGCATTGATTTTCGTGTGTCAACGGTGCCAACCCAAGGTGGCGAGTCCGTGGTTTTACGTTTACTTGATCAGCGCAACCTGCAAACGGATCTTACGGGGCTTGGCTTGCAGAAAACCGAAGAGCAGCAACTTACCGAGTTTGCGCGACGTCCGAATGGTATTGTGCTGGTGACAGGTCCTACTGGTTCGGGTAAAACGACAACTCTATATTCGTTGCTGCATCAGGTGAACGATCCTGATACTAAAATCATTACTGTCGAAGATCCCGTTGAATACGATCTTGATGGCATCGTACAGATTCCAATTAATGAAGAAATTAATGTGACTTATCAGTCGGTGTTGCGCACCATGTTGCGACAAGACCCAGACATTATTTTGGTAGGTGAAATCCGCGACCCTGAGACGGCACAAATTGCTGTTGAAGCAGCTTTGACCGGCCACTTGGTGCTAAGCACTTTGCACACTAACGACGCACCTTCAACGGTTACTCGCATGATTGACCTTGGTGTAGAACCGTTTTTGTTAGCCGCAACCATCGAAGGTATTGTTGCCCAGCGTCTCGTGCGTTGCGTTTGCAAAGAATGCGCCCAAGAGGTAAATGCCACTGAAGAGCAGTGCAAAGAGTTGAATGTCGATGCTAGCGAAACCTTTTTTAAAGGCCAGGGCTGTGCGAATTGTCATTTTACTGGATATACTGGACGTACAGCGATTTACGAAATACTCGAAATGGA